>Ga0208272_100038_pt1 | contig 107145 bp, 117 predicted proteins | sample LakWasM129_HOW14_2_FD_183939 | JGI IMG/M metagenome (GOLD analysis project Ga0208272, IMG submission 183939) | Freshwater sediment methanotrophic microbial communities from Lake Washington under simulated oxygen tension - Sediment Metagenome... | ecosystem: Environmental > Aquatic > Freshwater... | reverse complement strand
GCGAGGCCATGTTCCAGGCCGGGGGCTTCGGCGTGGATGACTTTGGCGACGCCGGCTATTTTGGAGGCGGCCTGGGCGGCGGCGCTGGCGTTGTGGCCGGCGATCAGCACATGGACGTCGCCTCCGCAGGCGACTGCGGCGGTGACGGTGTTGAGGGTGGCGCCTTTGATGGTGGCGTTGTCGTGTTCTGCAATAACGAGAGATGTCATGACGGTCGTCTTTCTCTTGATTCTTTAGTGGTGTCGGTATCCACCGCGGCCCTCGATCCACCGGGGCCGATGCGCGGGACACCGAGGAAGGGCCGCCCCGCACCGAGGGTGTCGTCCCCCTGGGGGGGAAGGCGCGAAGCGGCTCAGGGGGGTCAAATCACTTTCGCTTCGTTCTTGAGTTTGTCGACCAGGGCAGCCACGTCGGCCACCTTGATGCCGGCACCGCGTTTGGCGGGCTCGGTGACCTTCAGGGTCTTCAGGCGCGGGGTGACGTCCACTCCGAGGTCTTCTGGCTTGACGGTGTCGAGCTGCTTTTTCTTGGCCTTCATGATGTTGGGCAAGGTGACGTAGCGGGGCTCGTTCAGGCGCAGGTCGGTGGTGATGACGGCTGGCAGGCTCAATGCCAGGGTTTCCAGGCCGCCGTCGACTTCGCGGGTGACGCTGACGCTGTCGGCCGTGAGTTCGACTTTGCTGGCAAAGGTGGCCTGGGGCAGGTCGGCCAGGGCTGCGAGCATCTGGCCGGTCTGGTTGGCGTCGTCGTCGATGGCTTGTTTGCCCAGGATGATGAGGCCGGGTTGTTCTTTGTCGACCAGGGCCTTCAAGAGCTTGGCGACGGCCAGGGGCTGAAGGTCGAGATCGGCAGGGGTTTCCACCAGGATGGCGCGGTCGGCACCGATGGCCATGGCGGTGCGCAGGGTTTCCTGGCACTGGGCCACGCCGCAGCTGACCGCGATGACTTCGGTGACCAGGCCTTTTTCTTTCAGGCGCACGGCTTCTTCGACGGCGATTTCGTCAAAGGGGTTCATGCTCATCTTGACGTTGGCGGTGTCCACGCCCGTGCCGTCCGATTTGACGCGGACTTTGACGTTGTAGTCCACCACGCGTTTGACTGGAAGCAGGATTTTCATGTCTCTTCCCTGTTGGGTGAGTCGAATGGCACTCTGGGTGGATGGCTTCAGTCTTGGAGAAGGCTGGTTTTCGATCGCCAGCGTGTCAGAATTTCTGGCAATTTCTTCAACATGGCCTCGTGTTCACGCGCCTTCACATGGCCGTAGCCCCGCACCTGCTGCGGCAGGCGAGCGAGTTCCACGGCCTCTGTGAGGTTGCGGCTTCCCAAGCCTTCAAGCAGCCCCTCCACCAGGGTCTCAAATTCGCGGACCGCCGCGCGTTCTTCGCGCCGCTCCTGGGTCCAGCCGAAAGGATCGAAGGCTGTGCCACGCAGGAATCGCAGCCGTGCCAACAACCTAAAAGCGGTCTGCACCCAGGCGCCGTAGCGTTGCTTGATCGGACGACCTTGTGCATCGCGGCGGGCGAGCAGCGGCGGCGCCAGGTAATAGCTCAACGTGAAATCCCCTTCAAATCGCTCCTTCAATCGGCCAAGGAAATCGCTGGCAACATGCAGGCGTGCCACCTCGTATTCGTCTTTGTATGCCATCAGCTTATAGAGGCTCACCGCGACCTCCCGCGCCAGACGCTCGCCACCCACACGGACTTTTTCAACATCGGCGACACGCCGCACGAAATCCTCGTAGCGCCGCGCGTAGCTGGCGTTCTGGTAGTCGGTGAGCCGTTTGGTGCGATCCGACACCAAGCTCACCAGGGACACCGATTTGGGCGGCATGAGCATGACCGTCTCTCCGGAAGGCAGCCCCGCCGCGCGGCGCACTACCGCCAGATCCACCGCCGCCTGGCGCCCCCAGGCAAACGCGGCCCGGTTCATGCCTACAGCAGCACTATTGAGTTCAATGGCGCGCAACAACGAACTCTCCTTCAGCGGAATCCAGCCTTTCTGCCAGGCAAAGCCCAACAGGAACACATTGGTGGCCACGGCGTCGCCCATCAGTGCGACCGCCAGGCGTGAAGCCTCAATGGCATCGACCTCACCCGCCGCCAAGCGAACACGCTCCAACATCGCCTCGGGCGGGGCCTGCCAGTCGGGATCTCGGGTGAAGCTGCCCGTGGGGGCCACATCGGTGTTCATCACCGCGTGGGTGCGCCCCGAAGTCATAGACGCAAGGGCATCCCCCGCAGCGGCCACCATCAGGTCGCAGCCGAGCACCACATCCGCCTGACCGCGGGCCACCCGGGCGGCGTGCAGTTGGACCGGATCGGCTGCCAGCCGCACATGGGACATCACCGCCCCGCCCTTCTGCGCCAGTCCGGCCATGTCCAGCACCAGCACGCCCTTTCCTTCGAGGTGCGCGGCCATGCCCATGAGCGCACCGATCGTCACCACACCGGTGCCACCGACCCCCGCCACCAGGATGTTCCAGGGTCGATCCAGCTCGGGCAAGGTCGGCGGCGGCAGTCCTTCTGGCGGTGCCGCCCGGTCACGCTGGGGCTTTCGCAACTGAGCGCCTTCAAGCACGACAAAGCTGGGACAGAAACCGCGCACACACGAGAAATCTTTGTTGCAGCCGCTCTGGTCGATCTCCCGCTTGCGGCCCAGCGGTGTTTCCAGGGGAAGGATGGAGACGCAGTTGGACTGCACGCCACAGTCGCCGCAGCCTTCGCACACGGCTTCGTTAATGACCACCCGGCGTGCCGGATCAACCAGTGTCTTCTTCTTGCGCCGACGGCGCTTCTCGGCCGCGCAGGTCTGCGCATAGACGATCACCGACACCCCTTTTACTTCGCGCAACTGCCGCTGCAGCGCGTCCATGGTGTCCCGGTGCGACGCCTTGACGTCCTGGGGGAAGTCGTCCAGCGACTGAAACAGCTCGGGCTCATCGCTCACGAGGTGCAGCTCTTTCACACCCTCGGCTGCGATCTGACGCAACAACTGTGGCACCGAAGGCGCGCCCTCGACCGGCTGACCGCCCGTCATGGCCACGGCGTCGTTGACCAGCAACTTGTAGGTGATGTTCACCCCGGCGGCTACCGCGGCCCGGATGGCCAAGGAGCCCGAGTGCATGTAGGTGCCATCGCCCAGGTTGGCAAACACATGCGGCGTGTCGGTGTAGGGCGCCTGCCCGATCCACGGCACCCCTTCGCCACCCATCTGGCTAAAGGTCTCCGTGCGCCGGTCCATCCACATCGACATGTAGTGGCAGCCGATGCCGGCGAGAGCTCGCGAGCCTTCAGGCACCTGGGTGCTGGTGTTGTGCGGGCAGCCTGAGCAGAAATACGGGAGCCGTTGTTGCAAGGAAGCGTCCGCCTTGACCAGGGCGGTGCCCATTGCGTGGCGCTCGATCCACCCACGCACCGATGCCGGAAGCGCGTCACGGCCGAACACCTTGGCCATGCGTGCGGCCATCACATCGGCAATGCCTGCGGGCGTGAGCTCGCCGTTGGGCGACAGCAGGATGCCGCTGCTGGGCACCTGAACCCATTCGCCCGATTCGTCGTATTTTCCAACCACACGGGGGCGGAGGGGCTCGTTGTAGAGGTGCTCCTTGATCTGGTATTCCAGCACCTGGCGCTTTTCTTCCACCACCAGAATCTCGTCGAGACCCCGCGCAAACTCGACCACGCAGGTCGGCTCCAGCGGCCAGACCACGCCGATCTTGAGCAGGCGCAGGCCCAGCGCCTGCGCCGCCGCTTCATCCAGCCCAAGCAGTGACAAAGCCTCGCGCACGTCGAGGTAGCTCTTGCCGGTAGTGCAGATGCCCAGGCGTGCATCGGGGGCGGCCCAGTCCTGTCGGTTGAGCTTGTTCAGCCGCACGTATTCGAGCAAGGCATACAGGCGCTCGCGTTGCAACCGGTTTTCCTGCTCCAGCGGTGGGTCGGGCCAGCGGATCGAAAAGCCGTCGGCCGGAATCGGATAAGACTCAGGAATTTTTATCTCGACCGACATCGGATCGATGTCAAAAGACGAGGACGATTCAACCGTGTCACTGATCACCTTGAAGCCCACCCAGCACCCCGAATAGCGCGACATGGCGTACCCGTGAAGTCCGAACTCGATGAACTCGCGCACACCCGAGGGGTGCAACACCGGGATCATGGCAGCGATGAATGCGTGTTCGCTCTGGTGCGGCAAGCTCGATGACTTGCAGGCGTGGTCGTCCCCCGCCACCAGCAGCACGCCGCCATGCGGGGCGCCGCCCGCGATATTGCCGTGCTTGAAGACGTCACCACTGCGATCCACGCCCGGTCCCTTGCCGTACCAGAGCGCAAAAACACCATCGACCCGCGCCTTCGGATCCAGGCTCACCATCTGCGTGCCCCAGACCGCCGTGGCCGCCAACTCCTCGTTCAGCCCGGGTTGAAAGCGCACCTTGTGCTGTTCCAGGAGATGCCGGTTCTTCCAGAGCTCCTGATCGACCGCACCCAGCGGGGAGCCGCGGTAGCCGGAGACAAAACCTTCCGTGTTGAGCCCGGCGGCCTCATCTCGGGCCTTCTGTGCCAGCAGCAACCGCACCAGCGCTTGCGTGCCGTTCATGTAGACGCGGCCGGCGGGCAGCTCGTATTTGTCCGAAAGAGCGACGGTGTGGGTCATGAAATTCGTCTACTGCCGCTCTCGCAGCACTTTATTTATACAGTTTCATTGATTGTGTTTATTTTTTATGCCATAGTCGAATTCAATTTTTGAACCCCAGATATTGGCTTTTCCGATGACCGCAGGCCTTCCCGCTTTGCCACGCTTCACCCTGCGCCAGCTGCACTACTTTGTGGCAGTGGCTCGCTGCGGGCAGATCTCTGCGGCAGCCACTGAAATTGGCTTGTCGCAATCGGCAATGACACTCGCGATCGCCGACCTGGAGCAGGCCATGGGCACGCCCTTGCTGGAACGAGGGCGGCAGGGCGTGACACTGACCTTTCAAGGCCAAGGCTTCCTGCAACACGCCGAATCCCTCCTGCGCATGGCCAATGAGGCCGCGCGCTTCCCCTTTCGCGGTCGCGATCTTGAAGGGAAGCTGGAACTGGCCGCAACCTACACCGTGCTGGGCTACTTCCTGCTACCCGCCCTCGCCCGCTTCCGCGAGCTGTACCCGCGCATCGAACTCTCACTGGAGGAGCTGCCACGCCAAGAAATCGAAGCCCGTTTGACCAATGGGCAGCTGGAGATGGGCGCACTGCTGTTGTCCAACCTAGAGACGCCGGAGCGCCTGGAAACCCGCGTCCTGGGACGGTCCCGGCGCCAGCTCTGGATGGCCGCAAACCATGCGCTGGCAGGCCGCGGAAGCGTGAGTTTCGAGGAGTTGGCGACGCTCCCCTACATCCTGCCCACGGTGGACGAAGGTGACCGGAATGCTCGCCGCTACTGGGCCGATGCCGGGCACACGCCCCGCAAGGTGATACAGACCTCGTCCATGGAGGCGTTGCGGGAAATGGTGGCCCTGAACCTGGGGGTGACCATCCTGTCCGACATGGTGTTCCGCCCCTGGTCACTGGACGGGCGACGCATCCACGCAGTGCCCATGGACGCACACTTGCCTGTCATGGAAGTCGGGTTGGCCTGGTCTTCGGGTACCCCACTCAGCCCGTGCGCCGCTGCGCTGGAGCAGTTCCTGGATCGATCGTTTGCGAGTGGTACGCCCATGGTGGCGAAAACATAATATGAACATTTTTATTAATTTTGCCTAAAATAATTCAGACACACCCAACCAACAGGAGACAACACATGCACATTGATTTGAGCAACAAGCGCGTCATCGTCACAGGTGCCTCGCGCGGCATCGGACGTGCCATCGCCACGGCCTTTGCCAAGGAGGGCGCCCGCGTGGCGGTCTGTGCTCGCACACTGAGCGACATCGAAGCCGTGGGTGCCGATTTGGCATTGACGGCACAGGCTGTGATCGCGCGGGCCGTGGACGTCACCGACACCGCTGGCGTGAAAGCCTTCGTCGATGAAATTGCAGCCACCTGGGGCGGTGTAGACGTCCTTATCAACAACGCCGGCCAAGGACGTGGCGGCAACCTCGACACCCTCACACCCGAGCAGATCCTGGAGCACGCCAACGTGCTGCAGATGGGCCACTTCCGCTTCATCCAGGCCGTGGTTCCCCACATGCGCAAACAGCGCTGGGGGCGCATTGTCGAAATCAACGCGCTGGCCGGCACGCAGATCACACCCGACGGCATTCCGTCCGTGGTCAACCGTGCCGGCTGCATCGCGATGTCGAAATCCTTGGGCATGTCACTGCCGAAAGACAACATCCTGGTCAACACCCTCAACATGGGCTGGATCGACACCGGGCAGTGGGACCGCCACTACCGTGAAATGCCGGTCGGCACACCGCGCGACGAGTTCGATGCCATGGTCCTGAAGGTGGTCCCGCTGGGGCGCTTCGGGAAACCGGAAGATGTGGCCGGCATGGCGCTGTTCTTGTCGAGCGATTACGCCAGCTTCATCAGCGCGGCATCGATCGACATTGCGGGCGGCATGGGCGGGCAGATCGCTTACTACCCGACCCTCAAGCGAGACTTTGGCGCCGCCATGGCGCAGCGCTACCCCAAGACAGACACCCCTGCCTGAGGTCCATCACATGAGTGAGCAAAAGCGATCTCTGGATGGCAAGGTCGCCATCATCACTGGCGCATCCTCGGGCATCGGTGAGGCCATTGCCCACGAACTCAGCACCGCAGGCTGCAGCCTGGTGGTGACGGCGCGCCGCGCCGACCGCTTGAATGCGTTGTGCGCCAGGCTCCCCGGACCGGCCGTGCCACTGGGTGCAGAGATCGACGATCCGGCCACGGCAAACGCCTTGCTGGAGCTGGCCCGCCAAACCTACGGTCGTGTGGACATACTGATCAACAACGCGGGCATGCTGGTCAGCGGCACGCTGGACACCATCGATATCGACGGCCTGATGCAGATGACTCGCATCAACTACGAAGCCGTCGTGCGGACCTCTTATGTGTTCGCGCGCGCGTTCAAACAGCAGGCCGCCGGATCGATCATCAACGTGTCCAGTGTGGGGGCCTACCTGAGCCATTCGTCCATGGGGGGTCTACGCCGGGTTGAAACAGGCTGTCGAGGTGTTCAGCACCGCGCTGCGCGTGGAACTCAAGGGCAGTGGTGTACGCGTAGGCACCATTGCACCTGGCACCACTGACACCGAAATCTTTGATCGGCTGAGAGCCTCCGGCCAACAGGTTCGGGCTGACCAGACGCCTGCCTTGCATCCGTCGGACGTGGCGTCTGCCGTGCGCTACATGCTGGAACAGCCAGCGCATGCCAACGTGGCGCGCCTCTTGTTGGTCTCGTCTTCAGAGTCGGTCTGAATACCGGGTGCAAAGCCCGCAGCAGTGCTGCGGGACGGAAGACCAAAGGACTGGGATCTCACGTCTGCGCGAGATCCCAAGCCGCTTTAGCTCCGCTTGTACCGAGCCAACAGTTCGGGTTCCAGAATCTCTTCGGGTGTGCGCACGCTCGGGCCCAGGATCGGCCCCACCACCTCGTGCCCCCAGGTGCTCAGCTTCTCGGGATTGAGCTCAAAGCCATCGTCGTGCCAGGGCTGCAGTTCGGTGATGGTTTCAAACGCAAAGCCACCCGGGGTGAAATGGTAGAACGAGGCGTGCGGGTCTTGCGAATGCTGGCCCAGCGTCATCATCATCGGGATTGCGCGTTGCTTGACGATGTCGTAGGTTTCGCCGACATCGCGCAGGCTGCTCACAAACAGTCCCACGTGCTGGACACCCATTTTTCCGGGGCCATAGCCATACGCAATATCGTGGCTGGTGTAGCTGTTCAGCTTGGCGCGGTAAAACGCCGTCTGGCCCTTGCCGGCGCCAGGACCATAGTAGTGAAAGCCCATCAGTTTGATGAAAAATTCCTGCAACTCGGGCGGCCACTCCGGTGTGATCACCACCAGATGCCCCATTCCCCGCACGCCCGCAACGAAGCCCCCGTGAGGTCGGCCTGGCGTGAATGAACGTGGCATCCACTTCTGCCCATGAAACATCTCATGCTGGTAGCCCACCGGGTCGCGAAAGCGAAACACGCCCTTGACCCCACGCTGTTCGCACAGCGCCGCATCACCGATAGTGACCTCCACGCCATGTTCCTGGAATCGCGCAATTGCCGCCTCGAACTCAATTTTCCCCTTGGCCTCCCAACCTATGTAGGCCAAACGGTCGATCTTGCCGGGATGGAAGGCGAACCGGTGCCGCCGGTCATCCGTACGAAAATAGAGGGAGTCTGGATCCGACGCCGGGGATTGCCCGATCTGGAAACCCATGACCTGCTGCCCGTACTCCCGCCACTCTTGCACCTTGGTTGTCTCGAAGCCAAGGTATCCAATGCCTATGATGTCCATGTTGATGTTTTCCCCCTGAACTAATAACCGATGCCCCGCAGATCGAGTTATCGGCGACAACCAGTCATGGGATTTGCTATCACACACACCGATAGCATCCCCTGCCGGCGCCCCAAGTCAATCACGATTGAATCTCTTCGACGACCAGTGCTTCCGCAGGGCAAGCAGCGGCCCCTTCCCTCGCCTCTTCCTCGAGCCCTCCGGGGATGAGCTCGGACTCCACATACACCAAGCCGTTTTCGTCCAGCTTGTACACCTCTGGGCAGAGTTGGGCACACAGCCCGTAGCCGCAGCAACGACTGCGGTCAACAATCACGCGAAGTGTTGGGGTTTTCCCATGGGTACTCATGATTTTCCTTTCGATGTGGCAACTTTGATCAGACGCACGTCTGACCTTATATGTACATTATTGAATAAAGTGTTGATTTTCAATTCAGGGTTCTCCCTACACATCACTTCACGCCCTTCTGCAAAAGTGAAAAACCTAACTCCACGCCAATCTGGCATCCCCTGCTGGTGACGCTTCAGAGCGGGGACGAAAAATCACTCCATACAGAATGCTCTTCGCCATTTAGAATGATTGTCTTCAGTTGCGTACGCAGGTGATATGACTCCACATCGCTCCATCACCTCGGGCAACGACCAACACTCACTAGGCCACTGGATAACATGGAACCCGTTTTGACCGAAGACAACACCGCGCCGGACGGATCTTCAACTTTGGCCGATATCTCCAGGAAATCAGGCCCGAGCCACGGAGTCATTGTCAAGCCCGTCGTGAATGCCATCGGAATACTTCGATACCTCGCGCACAAGGGCGCTCCCGAGCGAGCGGCAGACATCGCGAGGCACTTGGGAGTCAACCCAAGTACCTGCTTCAACATCCTCAGGACACTGGTATCGGAAGATGTCGTCGATTTCAATCCGCTGTCAAAAACGTATTCCGCTGGTCTGGGTCTGGCTCGATTGGCCGAGCAACTGGTGACACAGGGCCAACGCGTACAGTTGGCATTGCCGCTGATGCGCGAACTCGCCATCGCCCGGGGGATCACCGTCACGCTCTGGCGTCGTATGGGCAATGACAGAATCGTGCTCGTCAGCTCAGAGTCCAGCCCCACGGATCTGCACATCTACATGCCGGTGGGCCAGCGCCTGCCCATCCTGATGGGGGCCAGCGGCCGACTTTTCGTTGGCCAAATGAATCTTTCGGAGGAAGATCTGCGCACCGAGTTTGCCAGTATCCGTTGGGCGCGCCCGCTATCGTTTGAAGAGTACCTGCATCAAGTTCATTTGGCTCAACGCCATGGATGGGCCGTCGACGATGGATATTTCTCCGACGGCGTCCTGACCATTGCTGCGCCTGTGTGCGACGCCGCATCGAGCATTGCTTACACAGTCTCGGCCGTCATGATCCGTAGCCAACACGGCGATACCGAGGCACGGATCAAAATCCTTGGAGAATCACTGAAAGAATTGGGCACACGACTGGAGTCTGTGCTCTTTTGAGGATTGGACATAGGGATGACCTGCACAACCCTCGCGTGTATGCGGTAGTGCGGATCGTGATGAGCCGCAACGTGTTTTTTTGCAGCCAATAGCCGAGCTATTGGCAAGAAAAGCAACGCAGTGGATCGCCCGAGGCCGCGCTACCACAGACCGCAGGGAGTTAAGCAAGGCATCCTTAGATAACGCGATGCTAAAACATCGTCAACAATGGTCATTGACCGCTTCCCCACGCGCAGCGCCTCATCAGCAAGGCAATAGCACCTGCCTAAAAGACCCCAAGCCGCAAGCGACTCTCTCAAAGTCCTATGGACTTAGCGGAATCCCAGAGAAATCACTGTCCACACATCACTCGTCAATGAGGGCGTGTGTACGTGTGCATGTACATGTGCATGTACATGTGCGCGATCGATCTGACTAGCCTGGTAGGTGGCAGCATCAGCGAAAAGCCACAGCACTACGACAACAGCAACCAGACTCAAGACGGCCAGAAAGTTCAAGGATTCAGAAGTCATATTGTCTCCATGGTTCGATCTCCCTGACAGGAGGGTGACAGCACGCTCGGCCAATTTAAGGCATTTTTTTTATAAATGTACAAATTAGAATTTGTCGCGTCAAAGCCAAACTGACCAGATGCGCCTATTTCAGCCTCAGATCAGGGAAAACACCGAGCCCGGGCAATCGATTCGATCTGATCGCTGAGGCTTGAACGCCGATGACCATGCCCGCTAAACGATAAGCGGGCATGCAGCATTCCAGTCAATAGGCAAACCGGGGCGCGGGCAGATTCGTTGAAGCCGCACTTGATCCCAAACGGGTCCCACGACTACGCCCACAACCTCCTCCACTTGGTTCTTTCTTTCGTTCCGCTAGAACCCCGTCACCAGCGCCGGCAAGCAACGCCTGCGCGCCCACACAGGCCACCCGCCTGCACGCACTCATGCGCACATTGCCCAGCATGTTCGGCGAATGCTGATCGCTCTGGCCAAGAAAGAACACCAGGCAAGGGCAAACCCTGATATCCAACCAAATTTCGATTTCGCACAATGCTTCAATTCTAATTTCAGAATGCGATTCTATATCGAAAATGAAAATCAGCAAAAAAACCGTCACTTGGGTCAAGGCGCTCACACTTGCATTCTTTTCCGTGGGCGCAGGGTCCGCCAGCGCTGCCGAGTTTCCGCAAAAACCCATCAAGATCGTGGCCCCTTTCACTGCGGGCTCCGCTCCAGACGTCTACACCCGTGCGCTCGCAAGTGAAATGTCTAAAGCTGCAGGAGTGCCTGTCGTGGTCGAAAACCGCCCTGGTGGCAGTTCCGGCATTGCGGCGCAATTGATTGGATCGGCGAAGCCCGATGGATACAGCGTGCTGATCTCGGGGAACGTGGCGTTCACCGGCAATCCGCATGTGATCAAAAACCTGCCCTACGACCCAGTCAACGGCTTCGTTCCTCTGACGACACTGTCCAAGGGTCCCATGTACCTGTATGCCAACCCGGACAAGGTCACGGCAACTTCAGCCAAGGAGTTTTTGCAGCAGATCAAAAACAACCCGGGAAAGTACACGTTCGGATACACCAGCATCACCAGCCGGTTGCCATCCGAGGTACTGCAACAGACCGCCGGTGTCAAGGTGGTGGGGGCGGCTTATCGCAGTGGTGCCGCGATGCTGCCAGACCTTTTGAGTGGCGAAATTGACTTCATGTTTACCGATTTTTCAGCCTGGACCTACGTCAACTCCGGAAAACTCAAGTCGCTAGGCGTAACTGATGACGTACGCAGCCCGTTTACCCCCAACCTACCGACCTTCCGGGAAAACGGCATTGAGGGTATGGACATCACCTTCTGGCTGGCTGCGTACCTCCCAGCCCAGACCCCCCAACCGGTGGTTGAAAAAATGTACGCCCTGCTGGTGCAGGCAAACAAAACGCCGCCGGTGCAGGCAGCCATGAAGGCATCCGGCACGTTCGAGTTCACCCAGCCCATGGGTCAGCTTGAAAAATACCAGGCAAAAGAACGCGAGCTGTGGGGAAAGATCATCAAAGCCGCGGGCATTCAACCCGAGTAAGCCCCTCGCCGCAGACGAACATCATGAAACATACCCTCCAACTAATTCCCTTCTCCGCCTTCGTCCTGCTGTCCGGCCACGTTCAGGCGCAAAGCAGCCTGACCCTCTTTGGCAAGGTTGATGCCGGATTGGTTCGTGCGATTGGCTCGGGTACGACCACATTGGGCGAAGGCGCCCAAAGTCGTTTTGGTCTGCGTGGCACGGAGGACCTGGGTCAGGGACTGAAAGTGTCGTTCTGGTTGGAGAACCGATTCCGATCAGACACAGGCGCCCTGACCGCTGTCCGCTATTTCCAGGGCCAATCCATCGTGGCAATCGAAGGTGGTTGGGGCAAAGTGTCTCTGGGCCGTGATTACGTCGCTGGTTACACCGAAGTTCAAATCACCCCGGATCCCTTTATCCACACGGGCGTGTCGTCCTTCGTTTCGGTCGGCACCGGCGGTATCGGAACCGTCCGAAATGATGGTGCCATCACCTACAAAAACCAGTTGGGTGCTTTCGGTTTTGCCCTGCAGACGGCCAGTGCCGTCAACCCGAACAGCGCCGCCTTGCCCGCCCCCAGCACGATCGACCGCCCTGTGAATGGGTACCTCTCCTACCAGGCGGGTCCCGTTTACCTCGGATGGAGCCATGAAAACCCCGGTGGTGCGAACGACAGCTGGAACTTCATTGCGGCAAGGTACACCCTCGACCGCTGGACGCTCACTGCGGGCTTTGGCGCAGGCAAAGACAATGTGAACAACAAGCGCAAGAGTGCGATGTTGGGAGCTGCATTCAAGACAAATTCGGGCCAGGTCAAGCTTGCTTACGGCCAGCTCGAAAACACCACGACCCACACCGATCTGACCAAGAAGTTTGCGATTGGCTACAACCACGACCTATCCAAACGCACGTTCCTGTACGGCAATCTTGCCCACGACAAAGCGGTTGCTACCAACAGGAGCGGCTTTGATATCGGGCTTCAGCACAACTTTTGATGCTGAACTCTGGCGTTTGACCGACGCTCACCCATCTACAGCAGGTGGGCTGCTCGTCCACCCAGTCAGATTGGCGGCTCAGCTTTCTCGCACGCCCCCCCCACAAGGAGGACGGGTTCCGAAAGGGTTGCATGGGACGCGGTGCTTGATCACAGCCAAGTTCGGTCTGTGCACCAGGTGCAGGCGATCACACGATCGCTCCTACCGATAACTCCGCGTAGTGGTATTCCCTAAAAAAACTGCATTTTTGACTTTAATATGAACATATTTATTGATACTGTTCATTTTTTAATCTAGCATCCAGACTTACGCCTCTGGTTCAGCTGCCACTGAGCCAAGCCCCATCGCCCACCCATTGGAGACAAGATGAAACTCGAAGACCTCATTCTCGTCAGCGTTGACGACCACGCCATCGAACCGCCGAACGCATTCGCTCGCCACATGCCCGCGAAGTACAAGGGACGCGAACCCCATGTTGAAAACCACAAAGGCCGTGACGTCTGGGTATTCGAAGAAAAGGCGACGGGCTACATGGGTCTGAACTCAGTGGTCGGGCGCCCCAAAGAGGAATACGGCATGGAGCCGCTGGGCTACGAGCAGATGCGCCGCGGCACGTGGGACATCAAGGCCCGTGTCGACGACATGAACGCCAACGGCGTGCTGGGCTCCATCTGCTTTCCGACCTTCCCGGGCTTCGCCGGACAGCGGTTTCAGAACTACGAAGACCGAGGTGTCTCGCTGGCCGCCATTCAGGCCTACAACGACTGGCACCTCCACGATTGGTGCAATGCCGCACCAGGGCGCTTCATTCCTTTGATGATGGTGCCGTGGTTTGACATGCAAGCGGCTGCCGCTGAAGTTCAGCGCCTGGCCAAACAAGGTGTGCATGCCATGACGTTTTCCGACAACCCCACCGTGCACGGATACCCATCCATCCACAACAGCTACTGGGATCCCCTGTGGAAGGCATGCGCAGAGAACGACGTTGTCATCTGCTGCCACATCGGCACTGGCGTCAAGGCCGCCCATGCATCCGACGAATCACCGATCGACGCTTGGATTACCTCGATGCCAATCTCCATCTCCAACTCCGCGGCCGACTGGATTTGGGCGCCGATGTGGAAGAAGTTCCCCAAGCTGCGCATGGCCTTATCTGAAGGCGGCATCGGCTGGATTCCGTACCTGCTGGAGCGTGCCAACTTCACGCACAACCACCACAAGGCCTGGACCAACTCCAATTTTGGCGGCAAGAAGCCCAGTGACATCTTCAACGAACACATCATCACCTGCTTCATCGAGGACGAGTTCGGTCTGCGCAACCTGGACGCGATCAATGTCGACAAGGTCACATGGGAATGCGACTATCCGCACTCCGACTGCACCTGGCCGGAATCCGCCGATGTGTTCTGGAAGCAGTCGCAGCACCTGAGCGACGAGGTCATCAACAAGATCACGCACCTGAATGCAATGCGGGAGTTCTCCTATGACCCCTTCGCCATCCTGGGCCGCGAAAACTGCACCGTTGGTGCGTTGAAGGCACAGGCCAAGCACGTGAGCATTGAGCCAGCCTGCGGAATGGGTGGCGCGGCACCACTGCGCGACCCGGAGCGTCCGGTCACCTCGGGCGACATCAACAGGATGTTTGCCGCCGCCGACGCCCAGACCGCCCTGTAAACATCACTCGAACCAACCCAGGAAATCGGCCGAACCCCATGGCGCTTGCATCGTTTCGATACCACGGCATTGCCGCAGCAGTCGAACCACTTCGCACCGATGTCAGGCGCTTTTTCGCTACTGCGCTCAAGGAGTGCAGCGCATTGCGCCGCGCGGATTCGTGGATCGACGCCGACACGGCCATTAGCCAAAAGTTGGGGCGCTGCGGCTGGCTTGGCATGACCTTGCCGAGCCAGAACGAAAGCGACGACGCAAGACCCTGGGCTCACCACGTTGTGATCGAAGAGTTGCAAGCAGCAGGAACCCTCGTTTCAGCCCACTGGATCGCTGACCAACAAAGTCGCTCCATTGACTTTGTGCCATGGCACGGAAGTCCAGTGTCATAACTACCTGCATGACGTCTCTTGGCAAACCACACTGAAGACTACCTTACAGCCGTCAACGGCTTTCAGGACATGCGCCTCGCGCAGTTCATCGGACTTTGATAGCAAGACCCCAGAACCAGGACATTTCCATGCGCCCCGTATTCCGAGAAGACCACGAGCAGTTCCGCGAACAGGCTCGCCGCTTCATTGAACGTGAGATCGTTCCCCATCTGCACACTTGGGAGACCGAAGGCATTGTGCCCAAGAGCGTCTGGCTCATGGCCGGCCAAGCCGGTCTGCTGTGCTCCACCGTGCCCGAGGCTTACGGGGGTGCCGGCGGCGACTTCGGGCATTCTGCCGTGATGATTGAAGAACTCGCGCGAGTGAACGCCACTGCGGTCGGCTTCACCACGCACTCGGAAATCGTTGCGCCCTATATCGTGGCCTACGGAACGGAAGAGCAGAAACAGAGATGGCTGCCCAAGATGGTGAGTGGCGAGATGGTTGGCGTGATCGCCATGAGCGAGCCCGGTGTGGGCAGCGACCTGCGCAGCATGCGCACCACCGCCGTTCGAAGCGCTGACAGCTACACCATCAATGGCCAGAAGACCTTCATCACCAACGGGGGCAATGCGGACCTGGCGGTGACAGCTACCAAACTGGACCCGGCGGCCAAAGAGCTGACACTGATCTGTGTCGAGACCGACCAACCGGGTTTCTCTAAGGGTCGCAAACTCGACAAAATCGGACTCAAAGGCCAGGACACGTCGGAGCTATTCTTTGACAACGTGTCGGTTCCTTTGTCGAACCGGCTCGGCGAAGAAGGTCAAGGCTTCAAGTATCTGACCCACCAGTTGGCCTGGGAGCGCACCATCATCGGCATACGGGCAGCCGCCTCGATCGAATCGCTCATCGACCAGACGATTCAGTACACCCGCGACCGAAAGGTGTTCGGCAAGACCGTGTTCGATTTTCAGAACACCAAATTCAAGCTTGCCGAATGCAAGGCCCAAGCCACCATGCTTCGCGTGTTCGTCGATGACTGCCTGGCCAAGGCGATGCGAGGGGAACTCAGCGGGGAAGTCGGCGCCATGTGCAAACTCATGGGCTCCGAAATGCAGGGAAAGATCCTGGACGAACTGCTGCAGTTGCACGGCGGCTACGGCTTCATGAGCGAGTACATGATCAGCCGAGCCTGGGTAGACGCTCGGGTCGCGCGCATTTATGGCGGCACCAGCGAGATCATGAAAGAAATTATCAGCCGTTCGCTGTAAACCCCACTTTATTTCAGGAGTCCCCATGCCACACATTATCTGTATCGCACCCGACGGCAAGCGAACCGAACTGCAAGTCACCGAAGGCACCAGCGTGATGCAGGCGGCCCTGGCCCACGGCCTGCCGGGCCTCAACGCCGACTGTGGCGGCGCCTGCCAGTGTGCTACCTGCCACGTCTATGTCGAACAGCCTTGGGCCGATCAACTGGCCGCTGTCGGTGATACCGAAGACGCCATGCTGGACTGCACAGGCGAGCCTCGCCAGCCCAACAGCCGTCTGTCTTGTCAGTTGATGGTTACTGCTGCGTTGGACGGCATGGTGGTGCGGCTGCCCGCCGTGCAGTAGCCTCCGATCAGGGCTCGGTCGCACGGCCCTGCCCCTCTCACATGAGCGAACCTTCAGCATCTCCAGGTCAGATCAACCTCGGGATCGTTTCGATTGTCTGTTTCAACTTCGCGTCCTACGTCTGCAATGGGCTGCCGCTCGCTGTGCTGCCCGGCTATGTGCTGAACGACCTGAACCTGGGTCCCGTGTTTGCCGGGCTGGTGATCGGCGTGCAGTACATGGCCACCTTGTTGTCGCGTCCGCTGGGCGGCCAGCTGGCCGACCGATGGGGTTCCAAACGCGTGGTGCTGTACGGGCTTGGTGGACTGGTTCTCAGCGGGGTGTTGACCGGCCTCGCGATCTTCCTGCATGCCCAACTCTGGCTCGGCACCGGGCTGCTTCTGGCGGGGCGTGTGGTCCTGGGCGTGTCTTCTGCCCTGGTATCGACACCGTGCTGTACCTGGGCCATCGGTTTGTACGGTACCCAGAACACGGCCCGCGTGATGTCGTGGAACGGCATTGCAGCCTACGGTGGAACCGCGCTGGGCGCCCCTCTGGGTGTGCTCGTGCGCGATGGAACGCACCTGATCGGCATCGGACTGGGCACAGCCCTGCTTGGCCTTCTGGCCTTGCTATTCGCCTCGACCCGGCCAGCGGCGCCCATCTTGTCTGGGACCCGGCAGCCCTACCACCATGTGTTTCTGGCGGTCATGCCCAACGGCATCGCCATGACATGCAGTTCTGTGGGTTTTGGCGGTCTCACCGCCTTCATCGCGCTCTATTTCAACAGCCTCGGATGGGACAACGCCGCCTACTGCCTGACCAGTTTCGGCGTGGCGTTCATCGTCGCCCGGCTGGTGTCCCCCAAACTGCTGCCGCGGTTCGGTGGCTACCGGGTGGTGGCGGTGTGCATGCTAATCCAGAGTCTGGGCTTGCTGCTCATATGGCAGGCCCCCTCCCCCGAACTGGTGATGCTTGGCGCCGGGCTGACCGGCATCGGTGTGTCCTGGGTCTACCCGGGTCTGGGGCTGGAAACCCTGGAGCGCACACCCCCTGCCAACCGTGGCGCGGCGCTCAGTGCCCTGTCGCTGTTCTTCGATCTGGCGGTGGGCCTGGCCGGGCCTTTGTTGGGCTTGATCGCCTCGGGTTTTGGCTACGCCGAGGTGTTTCTGGTCTCGGGGCTGCTGGGCATCGCCGGCTTCCTGCTAGTCATGTACCTTCACCGGGCTATCCACCGTTCCAGTGCCTGAGGCGCTCCACCGCGTACCCCTGTTCCGTGAACCTGCATGTGCCAAGGAGCCTGTTGTGATCCAACGACCCGACCACTTCACCATCGTGACCGACCAGCTGGAGGCCACTCGCAGCTTCTACGTCCACCTGCTGGGCATGCGCGAGGGCCCGAGGCCTCCGTTCCCGGTCCCGGGACTGTGGCTCTATGTTCACGATCATCCCGTCTTGCATGTGGTGACGGTGAATCAGATGCCCACACCACGGCGGGGTGCACTCGACCACATGGCGTATTGGGCCGATGGGCTGGCGGACACCATGGCCAGCTTGCGTTCGCACGGCGTGAACCTGCGGTTGATCCGCTCGCCGGGCGCCAGCAGGACATGGCAGCTGTTTTTCAACGACCCCAATGGCGTTGAAGTTGAACTGGATTTTTCGGAGACTGAAACGCCTCCCGAAGACTGGAAAACGCTCTCCGGCCGTGTGCCCTAAATCAAGCCTTCGTAGCTGCCGCCATCGATCTGAAGGTTTTGACCGCTGATGTAGCCAGCCTGCGCCGAACACAAAAAGGCACAGGCATCCGCCAGCTCCTCGGGTCGGCCAAAGCGCCTGGCGGCAACCGGCTTGAGCAATTCGGCTCGGGCCTGTTCCAGGGACATCTGCCGGCGCTCGGCCAGTTGCCCCGTCATGTACTGAATGCGATCGGTCTCGATGCGCTCGGGCAGCAGGTTGTTGATGGTGACATTGTCGCGCACCACTTCGTTGGACATCGCTTTCGAGAAAGCGGTCAGGCCCGCGCGCGAGGCGGTTGAAAGACCGAGCATCAACTTGGGGGATTTCACCATCGCCGACGTGATGTTGACGATGCGACCGAAGCGGCGCTCACGCATCCCGGGCACCACCGCCTGGATCAGCAGAATGCCGCTGAGCATGTTGCCCTCGACGGCGGCGATCCAGGTGGCGTGGTCCCACTGCCCGACCTCACCGGGCGCCGGCCCGCCGTTGTTGGTCACCAGAATGTCCGGGGCCGGGCAGGCGGCCAGCAACGCCGTGCGACCCGCATCGGTGCTCACATCGGCCGCCACCACCAAGGGGGAGCGTCCCGAAATTGCAGCGATCTCCGCAGCGGTCGCATGCAGCGTGTCTGCGTTGCGGCCATTGATGACCACGAGGCAGCCTTCGCGTGCGAGCGCGACGGCACAGGCCTTCCCGAGCCCCCGCGAAGAAGCGCAGACGATGGCCTTACGGCCGACGATGCCCAAGTCCATTGCGGTGCCTTATTCGAGCTTGCCCATGCGCCGGACCGCCTGCGTCAGGCGTGCCGCATCCTGATCCCAAAAGGTCTTGAACTCGGGCGCATCCAGGTAGGCTGGGCCGCCTTCTGCCTTGAGCAGTGCCTGCTTGAATTCGGCATTCTCCGAGGCAACGCGAAACGCCGAGCGCAGGCGTTCCACCACGTTCGGCGGCGTGTCAACGGGAACAAACGCGCCCGTCCAGGGTTGCACGTCCACGTTCAAACCCAGCGCAGCGGTGTTCGGCGCCGAAGGGAACTGTGGCCACACGTCCGCGCCCACGGTCGCCAGGATGCGCAGTTTGCCCGCCCGGACTTGCGACGTGATGGATGAGCGCGGCAACATGGTGAAGTCCACCTGACCACCCAGCAGCCCCACCATCAAAGGACCACCGCCCGAGTAGGGAATGTGGTTGAGCTTCAGCTGCGCTTCATGGGCAAAGATCTCGATAGGCACGTGCACCGTGCCGTAGTTGCCCGACGAGCCGTAGCTCACCTCCCCGGGCTTTGATCGCGCCTGGGCCACCAGTTCCGCCAAGGATTTGAGGGGGCTCTCGGTCCTGACCACGATGGCCAGTGGATCGGTGCTGACGCGTGCGATCGGCCTGAGCTGGCTCAACAGGAAGGCCGGCTTCTGCTGGTTGACCAGCGCCTGCTCTGGCAAGGTGGACACACTCGACAAGGTGAACAGCACCGAGTAACCATCGGGCTTGCCAGTGGCCACCGCCGCCGCACCGATGGCGCCCGCAGCGCCGGCCCGGTTCATCACCACCACTGGCTGTCCGAGCGCCCGTTCCAGTGAGGGTGCGAGCAATCGCGCCACGCTGTCGGCAAAGCCACCAGGCGGGAATGGCACTACCAGATTCACGGCTCTGGCCGGATAGATTTCCTGGGCATTCAGCACGCTGGACAACCCACAGGCAACACCGGCCAGCAGCATCTGGCGGCGGGACATAGGGAATAAACATGTCATACAGCTAAGTTCCTCAGTCCCAAATCACATGCACATCGTGCGGTCCACGCAGTTGGGCGCCAGTGATCTTGGGCGCGGGCTTCGTGGGATCGAGGCGCAGATTGGGTAACAAATCGAGCACCGCGTTGAGCGCCACCTGCATCTCTGTCTTGGCGATGAACTGGCCGATGCACATGTGCGGGCCAAACCCAAATCCAAACGAAGGTTTGGGTTTGCGGTCGAGGTCGAACTGGTCGGCATGCTCGAAGGCATCTTCATCGCGGTTGGCCGACATCACGATGGCCTGCACCATGGCCCCCTTCGGAATCTTCACGCCGTCAATCTCCAGATCCTGCGCAGCCTGGCGCACCTTGAAGGTAGCAACGGGCTCGAATCGCACCGCCTCATCGATCGCTTTGCCGACCAGCGCACGGTCGTTGCGAACCCGTTCCAGCAATTCAGGGCGCTCCAGCAGCAACACCAGCAGCGAGCCAAAGGTGCGCGTGGTGGTTTCTCCGGCCGCCGGCAACAGCGAACGGACAAAGGTGGTGATCTCGTGGTCGTCCAGTTGGTGGCCTTCGTACTCCGCACGGATCAGTCTGCTGATCAGGTCTTCGCCCGTCGCACCAGCGGCACGTACTTGAACCACCGCTTCCTTGACCGCGTCGTAGAGCTGCTTCGCGGCTTCCATGGCGGCACCACGCGCTTGGGCTGCCTTTTCGGGGTCGACCTGAGGGCCGGCCAGGATCGCCAACGCCCAGGCCGCGACCTGCTTCACCCGTTCAGGCTCGTTCTCCGGAAAGCCGATCAGTGAATAGATCAGCCGGATCGGGAAGTGCAACGCAAAGTCCATCAGATCGGCACGCTTGCTGGCGACCAGGGGCTGCAGGTACTCGTTGCGGATGATGGCGTCCATCTTCGGCTTCCACCGATTGACCACTTCTGGCATGAAGATCGGCTGCAGTAACGCACGCGCCTTGCGGTGCTCTTCGCCGTCCATGCCGGTCAGGATCAGGCCGTCAAAAAACGCTCCCAACCCTTCCGCGATAAAGCCGCTGGTGAAGTGGGTCGCATCCCGCAGCACTGCCATCACATCGCGGTACTTAAAAACGGTGAATGTCGGGCGCTTCGCGTCCAGCCCCGCGATGTTGGGGACACCGAGCCCCGCCATGAAGTTGCCTTCCATCACGGGAGAGTCGCGGCGCATGGCCGCGTACACCGCGTTGAGGTCGACATCAGAACCCCTGTAGTTGTCTGCGACGCCCGCAAAGGCCTTCTCAAGGCTGCTGGTCGTGGTGACGTTGGTCATTTCAGGCTTCCTGCCCGGCCTTCACAGGCGCGTGGGGTATCGATTTATTTATGAACATTTTTTGAAATTCTGCTTCACTTAACACAAGATCAAAAGCGGGTAAACCCGCCTTTGATCATAGTAAACACCTATGTCACTTTGAATTTATATGATCACAATTTAAATAACTGTTCAATATCAACATGCCTTGCCCCAGCAGGACTCGAACCTGTTTGCGCTCAACGACAACCGCCTCGCTACCTGAAGACCATGAATGCCCGCCAGGTCCACCTTGAATCACCTGCAGCCGAACAGCCCGAGGCAGATCACCGCCACCGCGTGGCGCGCGAGCGGCGTGCCCGCATGCGAGAGCGACTGATCGCAGCGACCATGGATGTCTACAGCCAAAGCACCGGAGGACGCCGCCCGGTGATCGACGACGTGATCCGTGCGGCCGCTGTCTCTCGCGGCACCTTCTACAAGTACTTCGACACGCTGGACGAGGTACTGGCCGAGATAGGCCACAGCGCCACAAGCGAGATGCTACTCAGCTACGAACGCCTGTTCGGACCGTTGGAGGATGGCGCGGTGATGCTGGCCACGGGTCCGCTGATGGCCCTGGCTCGCGCGGCCATGGACCCCGCTCACGGCGCCATCATTTCGCACGCCGACATGGTCGACCGTATCAGCGGCGACGACCCCCGGCGCCAGCAGGTGTACCGCAGCCTGAACCGTGGGCGCGATCAAGGCGTCTTTGAATTCGACGCCATAGAGGCCGCCTTCGACCTGGTGATTGGCACCAGCATCGAAGGGGCCAGGCGCATATCCCGAACAGGCCAGCTCGACGGCGCCTGCATCCGCGAGACCGTGTGCATGCTGCTGCTGGGCCTGGGCATGAAGAGGCCCGCCGCGCGCCGCGCCGTCGACACCGCCTGGCAGCTGCTGCAAGGCGCCTCCGAACACCTGCACTGGTGGAAGCCGGTCAACCTGGTCTGACTCTGCCCTCTTTATTCTTGGAACCTGAATGCGCACCACCACCCCTTACGACGCCATCGTCATTGGCGGAGGCCACAACGGCTTGGCCTCGGCCTGCTATCTCGCCGCCGAGGGCCGCAAGGTCGTCGTGCTCGAATCCCTCGCCAAAGTCGGCGGCATGGCCTCATCCGGCTACCTCATTCCTGAGGCGCCGAACCACCTGGTGCACCCCTGTGCGCTGGACCTGATGTCCCTGCGCGTCCACCCCATGATGCCGCTGGAACTGCAGCTGGAGCGGCACGGTTTCCGTCAGACCGAAATGGATCCGGGCTATGTCTATCTGCACCCGGACGGCAGTTCGCTGGTGTTCGGCCGCAGCGCAGAGCAGACCGCCGCCGAGATCCGCCGCTTCAGCGAAGCAGATGCCACGGAATTCCTGGCCCTGATGAAGCTGGTGAACACCTTCATCGACCTGGCCATTCCCATGATGCGAGTCGATCCGACGCAGAAAAATCTGGGGGCGAAATGGCAGGCGCTCAAGGTATTGATCAAGAACCGGCACATGAAGCCCGAACTCATGGGCTTGATCGGGAGCCCTGCTTACACCTCCATCATGGAACGGTTCGAACACCCGGTCACGCAGTCTGCCCTGTGCTGCTTGCTGGGCGCTGCCGGCCCGATCACGGGGGAAGCCACCGGCGTGTACTTCGCATTGCTGGGCTTCATCCAGCGCTTTGGCCTGGGCCGAGCCGTGGGTGGCATGCAGACGTTGTCCGATGCGCTGGCGGCCCGCTTGACCGAACTCGGCGGCGAGATCCGGCTCAATGCGCCCGTGGCCGAAATCGTCGCCAACAACGGGATGGTTCAAGGTGTCCGCCTTTCCAGTGGTGAGGTGCTGACATCGCGCAGCGTGATCGCTGCGGTGCACCCCAAAGTGGCGCTGCACATGGTGACGCCCGGCGCCATCGAACGTCGCTACCTGACGCGGGTCGATCTGGCCCCCGCCAACGGCCATGGCGGTTCGCCCATGAAAATCGATATCGCGCTCAGCGGCCAGGTGCGCGCGAGCCGCCACGAAGCCCTGCGCAGCGACGGGCTGAGCCTGCGCAAGAGCGTGCTGCTGATCGGCACAGTGGAGGCGGTGCTCGAGAACTTCAAATGCGCGGCGCGCGGCGAAGTGTCCAGATTACCCTATCTGTGGGCCACGGCGCCGAGCGCGGTCGACCCCACCCAGGCCCCCGAGGGCCAGGACATTGCGTACCTGTACCCGATTGCCGTGCCCGTCGAACCGCGCGAAGGGTGGGACGCCATCCGCGCCCAGGTGACCCAGACGGTCATCGACCAGACGGAGGCCTACCTCCCCGGCCTCAAGGCGCTGGAAATCGGGCGCCGCGCCGAGGCCGCGCCCGATTTCGCGAGCCGGCTGAACGTGCCCAACGGCTGTGTGGTGCACATCGACACCGGCGCCTCGCGCACCGGGCTCATGCGGCCCGCCTTCGGGCTGGGTGGTGAGACGCTGCCGGTCAAGGGCCTGTTTTTCGGCGGTGCCGGCATCCATCCCGGTGGCGGCATCAACGGACTGCCAGGTCGCATCGCAGCGGGCCGCGTGAAACGCTATCTGAAGTAAGTCCGTTATCCCCTGACTCGAAACCCATTTCCAACCCTGAAGGAGACACTCCATGAGTACCGCCCCAAAAACCACCACCGAAAACGCCCAGAAGCTCGAAGCAGCCTATGCCAGCGTGTCCGACCTTTATCGTGGGAAGACGGATGACCTGTATGCCGCTTGCCGCGAGATGCGCAAGACCACGCGGGTTTACGAAGGTGACTTCATTGCCAAGTTCCTGGGGGTTCCGACCAACGCGGGGCTCCAGACCAAACCGACCTACGCGGTGTTCCAGTACCAGGACGTGATGAACGTGCTCAAGGACGCCAACACCTTCACCAGCGGCTTCATCCTTGAAGGCATGGGCAAGGTGTGGGACGGCCTGATGATCCTCGGCATGGACGGTGAGGCCCACCGCAAGGTGCGGGCACTGCTTCAACCGGCTTTCATGCCCGAGAACGTGAACAAGTGGCGCCCGAAGATCGACCGAGTCGCGCGCGAGGACTTCCTCATGCCCCTGCTGCCCAACAAAAAAGCCGACCTCATGGAAATGGGCCTGAACTTTCCTGTACGTGCCATGTACGCCCTGGTTGGATTCCCGGAAGACAACCCCGACCAGTACAACCAATATGCTGTCTGGGCGTTGTCGATGCTGGCGGCGAACCAGCTGGACAAGGCCAAGGCCGAAGAAGGTCGGCGCATCGCGGCCATTGCGGTCAAGAGCCTCTACGACGCGCTGATGGAACAGGTGAAACGCCGCCGCGCCGAGGGCGCCACGGGCGACGACCTGATCACCCGCCTGATGAACGCTGAATACGAAGGCCACAAGCTGGATGACCATGAGGTCGCCACCTTCGCCCGCTCGCTGCTGCCCGCCGCCGGTGAAACCACGACACGCACCTTCAGTGCGGCCATGACGTTCCTGCTGACGATTCCCGGCCTGATCGACCGGGTGCGCAACGACCGCAGCCTGGTGCCCAAGCTGATCGACGAAGCTGTGCGTTTCGAGCCCTCCTCCACCTTCAAGGTGCGCGAAACCTCGGCCGACGTGCAGATCGGCGACGTCTTGATCCCCAAGGGCTCCTTCGTGCAGTGCATGGTCGCATCAGCCAACCGCGACGAAAGCGCATTTGAGAACCCAGACGTGTTTGACATCGACCGCCGCCAGAAGCCGTCATTCGGCTTTGGGTTCGGACCACACATGTGCATTGGCCAGTTTGTGGCCAAGCTCGAACTGAACTGTGCGATCAACGGCATCCTGGATCTCTTTCCCAATGTGCGTCTCGACCCCGAACAACCCGCACCAAAGATCGAAGGCGCCCACCTGCGTGGCGCCAAAAGCGTCCACGTGATCTGGGACTGAGCAAGGGCCCATCCGATCATGCGAACCTTTGACACGATCCCCGAGCGCTCCGACTTCGGCTACCAGTGCCTGGTCGGCCCGCAAACGGTCAGCGGCGCCAAGCTGGCCGATCTGCGCGACCACTTTGGCCTCAAGCTCACCAAACACATGCCGTTTGGCAGCGTGCGCGACGAAGAAGGCCACATCTACTCGGTGGTGCGCGCCCTCAACGCGCCGGGCAGCACACCCAACCCCACCAAGTTCATATACCAGAGCACCCGCCTGGACGGGAAGAACATCCGCATCGACAAGGAAAAGATCGCCCCCCGGGCGCTCACCATGTTCCCGGCGCGCGGCCTCGATGGCGACACCGCCTGGTGGTCAAGCCACCCGGAAGACCCCGGCCAACCCTGGCGACTGACCGCCTCGGGCACCGACTTCAGCTGGAAGGAAGAAGGCCTGTTCGACCTCACCGGCAAGCTCATCGGCAATGGCATGCAGTGGTACCTGCCCGGTGTGGACTGGGGCACCTTCTATGTCGCGCAGCTCTACGACGTGCAGGGCACCTGCGAGGGCCGAAAGGTCAAGGGCATGATTTCGCTGGACCAGGCCTGGATGGCCGAAGGCGCGGCCATCCACATGCACAAGGACTTGGTGGTCAACAACAAGATGCACATCATTTGGTGGAACTTTGCCACCGTCTACAAGGACGGGAGCTGGGATGTCGGCTCGTTCCTGGTCGGCCACGACAAGCTGGGCTACGCCATTTTCCAGAACGAAAAGGGCGAGGTCCGCTGCACCACCGACACCGAGGGCACGGTGCGCCATGAAAAAGACGGCTGGTTCGCCGAAGAAGCGCGCCTCGTGCTGGAAGGACAGGAGGAGTGGGAGTTCCTGCCCGACCCGAAAGGCCGGATGATCGACTTCGTGGGTGGCTTCCCCATCACTGCCCAGCAGGAGGGCCGCTGGCGCAAGGTGGGTGACACCCGCGAGCCCGACCGCTGGATGGCCTGGGGCGAAAGCGACAAACGCAATGGCACGGCGCGCAATGTCCGTGGCACCGAAGCCTGAACCGGAGACCACGCCATGGACACATCCACCATCGAACACTTCCTGCACACCCAGGTGCAGGCCTGGAACCGGGGCGACAAAGAGGGCTTCTTCGCCGCCTACCGCGCAGCAGCCCCCGAGGGCTTGCAAATCGAGTATGTGGGCCGCGGACCTGCGGGCGAGGGCTGGCCGGTGCTGGAGGGCATGTGGGCACAGCAGAGCGCCAAGATCGAGATCGAGGAAGTCGTCCTGATCATCAATGGCAACGAGGCCGCGTGCCACAACCGCAACAAGGTGCGCGGCAGCTCTCTGTCCATTGAGACCATCGAACTGTACCGCTTTGACCAAGGCAAGCTCATGGTGCGCTATTTCGTTCGCCAACCCTGAGTGCCTTTACCGAAAGAAAACACCATGTCCCAGATCAACTCCGAGCAGATCGAACGTTTCATGAGCGGCCAGGTTCGCTGTTGGAACAACCATGACAAGGCCGGTTTGCTGGCGCTCTACCGTGAGATGGCCCCTGCCTTGCTGAACATCGAATACGTGGGCCGTGACCAGCAGGCTGATGGCTGGCTCGTCATCGAAGAAATGTTCGACAAACACAACCACCAGTTTCGCCTGGAGGTGGTGAACACCATCATCAATGGCAACGAGGCCGCGGTGCACCACCGCAACTGCATCGTGGGCAGCAGCCAGGTGATCGAGAGCATCGAGACCTACCGGTTTGGTCCGGGCACGCTGCACGTGCGCTATTTCCTGCAACCGCCCAAGGATGCCAGCGTGAACCTGGAACAGTTCCGCGGCTTCGCGGCCGCCACCACACCGGAGACACCATGAGCAGGCCCGCACTCCCCGGCCCGCACGAGGGTCGGTTCAAAGGCCAGATCGCCATCGTCACGGGGGGCGCTTCCGGTATCGGTGAAGCCACCTGCCGGCGCCTTGTCGCCGAAGGCGCGACCGTGGTGGTGGCCGACGTCAACGCCGAACGTGCCGCGACACTGGCCGCAGAACTGGGCCCGCCTGCCAGCGCTCAGTTCTTTGACGCCGCCGATGTGCACAGCATCCAGCAGCTTGTAGAAGGTACGGTGGATCGGTTCGGCCGCCTGGATGTGCTGCACAACAACGCGGCGTTGAGTTCTCCGGCCATTCACGCCAACGACAAAAATGCTATCGACATCGAATTCGAGGTCTGGGACCAGGTCATGGCGGTGAACCTGCGCGGCTACTTGGCCGGCTGCAAGTTCGCCTTGCCGACCATGATCGCCCAAGGCAGCGGGGCGATCGTGAACACCGCGTCCACCGGTGGGTTTTCGGGGGACATCACGCGCATGGCCTACAGCGTGTCCAAGGCCGCCATCATAGGCCTGACGCGCCAGATCGCCACCCACCATGGCGCTCAGGGCGTGCGTTGCAATGCAGTTGCCCCGGGCCTGGTATTGACCCCCGGCACGCGCGGCGCGGCGGCCAGCGTGATCGACGTGATGCAGCGCCATTTGCTGGTCCCCGAATTCGGCGAACCCGAAGACATCGCCGCACTGGTGTGTTTCCTGGCATCGAGCGAAGCGCGCTACATCAATGGCCAGACCTACATCGCCGACGGCGGCATGCTGGCCCACAACCCGACCATGGCCGACCTCGTCGACATGGCCAAATCCAAGAGCCATGGAACCCGGTGAACCACTCCCGTTGCGGTCGGCGCAAGCCGTTGTTCAAGCCGACCTGATGCCACACACGCCATCTAACTCGCTGCTCGAACCCTTCCGGGGTTCGGGCTTTCGTTATTTGTGGCTGGCCTGGCTGTCCGGCAACATGACAATGTGGATGCACGAAGTGACGGCCGCCTGGCGCATGACCCAGCTCACAGAAAGCCCCGTCTGGGTGGCCTGGGTGCAGGCGGCAGGCACGCTGCCCCTCTTTGTGCTGGGTCTGGCCAGCGGCGCCCTGGCCGATCTACTGAACCGCAGGCGTTTTCTGGCCGTGGCACAGGCGTGGATCGCAGTGGTTGCGGCGGTTCTGGCGGTGCTCGCCGGCACCGACGCCCTGACGCCGGGAACCCTGTTGCTGCTGTGTCTGCTCAATGGTGTGGGCCTGGCGTTCCGGTTTCCGGTGTTTTCGGCTCTGGTGCCCGACCTGGTCGAGCGGCGCCTGCTGTCATCGGCCCTGACCCTGAACGCCCTAGCCATCAACCTGACGCGGGTGCTGGGTCCGATCGTCGCGGGCATCGTGTTGGCTTGGCAGGGATCGGCGATGGTGTTCGCACTCAACGCTGTGCTGTCCATCCTGGCCGGCGTGCTGATCTGGTGCGCCCCCATTCCCCCGCACAAGCGCCCCACCCAGCGAACCCGATTGCTGCAGGCCATGCGCGATGGCGTGGGACACGCACAGGCCTCACCCATCCTCCGGGCCGTGTTGTTCCGCGCTTTCGTGTTTTTCGCCCAGGCCGTGGCCCTGGTGGCCTTGCTGCCGCTGATCGCCAAGGGCATCGGTGCCAACGAAGCCACCTACACCGCCCTGCTCTCCGCGATGGGTGCGGGCGCCGTGCTCGCCGCCATGGCCCTGCCGCGCCTGCCGGCCATGGCAGCGCGCAACCGCATCATCGATGCCGGAGTCTGGCTGCACGCGCTGGCGACACTAGGCGCGGTCTGGGCGCCCACCGCATGGACGCTAGCCCCGGCGCTGGCACTTTCGGGTGCGGTCTGGCTGTGTGTGGCCAACACGCTCACCATGTCGGCCCAGCTGGTGCTGCCCACCAACCTGCGCGCCCGTGGCATGGCGATCTACCAGATGAGCATCATGGGCGGCAGCGCCGGAGGTGCTGTACTGTGGGGCGTGGTTGCCGAGCACACCTCGGTGAGTTCATCCCTGGTGGCGTCCGCGGTAGTCAGCGTGCTACTACTGCTGTGGACCCGTGGCACCAGCCTGGAAGATCGCAACCATCACTGATTCTGCTGCGCCTAAATGCCCAAGGGGTGATGTTTGGCGTCCTTGAATCCAAACACCTCCACCCCGACCGCTTCGCAGTCAGGGTAGACATCGGGTTTTTCGGTCGAGACCCGCGCTGCCAGCACCTGGGGATGGGCCAGTAACGCGCGCAGCAGATCATCGGCCAGCGTCTCCTGCAGCTGGATGTGCCCTTGAACAACCCTCTCACGAACGATCTCACGCACAAAGTCGTAGTCCACCACTTCATCCAGCGCGTCGCCCACCGGCGTGCTGCAAACGAGCGGCACGTAAAGATCCACGTTGATCCGAACACGTTGCGGGCGCCCGTGTTCAAAGGCATGCGCTCCGATGTTGACCTCTACCAAGTGGTTGCGCAGGAACAGACGGCGACACTGCGCTAATGCTGGAATAAGATGGGCGTTGAACATGTCAGTGGGATTTCATCTCGCGAGCTAAGAACAGCACATCGCGCGGCTGACGAGAAAGATGCTGGCCTCCATCGACAAGGATAGTGGAGCCGGTCGTGCCCGGAAAAGTCAAGAGGAAACGAACGGCGTCAGCAATATCCTCTGGCGGCGAGCTGCGCCCCATCGGATTGAGCCGTTGGCCCATTTCAAATTCCTGCTCGCTCATTGGTCCAGACAGCAGAGTGAGCCCTGGTGCCACGCCACCCACGCGTACGCGCGGTGCCATGGCAGAGGCCAACATCTTTGTTGCTGCTTCCAACGCTGCCTTGGACAGGGTGTAGGAAAAATAGTCAGGGTTTGGATTCCACAACTTCTGATCGAGCAAATTCACGACACATCCAGTCCTATCCGTATCTTTCAGGTGCTGGTACAACGCCTGGGCCAGCAAGATGGCAGGCGCGGTATTGGCCTTCCAGTGACGCTCCATGGCCGCAAGCCCGCAGGTCTCGGCGTTGTCGTATTCAAAAGTAGACGCGTTGTTCACCACGGCATCAATGCGCCCGAAACGCTTCACGACTTCGGGCACCAGCGCACGGCAACTTGCCTCGTCACTCAAATCGGCAAAGAGGGCTTCTGCCTGCCACTGGTTGCGACGCAGTTGCCGCAACGTGTCTTGCGCTTCATCGAATGAATGACGGTAGCTGATTGCGACGCTCCAGCCGGCGGCGGCCAGGTCGAGCGCGATGGCGCGTCCAATGCGGCGTGCGCCGCCGGTGACAAGTACGACAGAACGAGACATCGTTGTGCGCTCCAGAAAACGAATTGGGGGTCAGGTGAGGGAACCGTGCTCGGTCGGAAATTCAGCAGTCCAGTGCCAAGGCGCGACGCCGCGCAGGGCGGTCGGCAAGGGCCAGGTAGGCGTCGATGACCGGGCAATCGCCCAGCAGGGGCCGCGCCATCTCGAACAGACTCACGAACAGGATGTCCGCCGCCGTGAAGCGTTCACCGAGCAGGTAGGGACCGCGTTGCAGCGTGTGCCGGATGTGCCGCATCATCGATTCGTTCAGGCCGCTCATGGTCGGGTCCTGCGCCAGCTGGCCCTGCCCCTTCATGTAGACCAGGGGTTCGGTCAGGCCCACCTTGTAGAACAGCCAGGTGAGGTAGGCACCGCGCAGCGCATGGCCCACCGGAACGCCAACGTCCGCCTCGGGATGCAAATCGGTCAGGTACAGCGCAATGGCAGCCGTCTCCGACACCAGGTGGCCGTCGTGTTCCAGCGCCGGCGTGAATCCGTGCGGATGCGGATTGCGCGGGTCGGCCTCGCTGCCGTCGTTGCGCGGGTATTTCACCACCACCTCCCGGTCGGCACCCAGCTCCTCCAGCAGCCAGAAGATGCGCGCCGAGTTGGAACCAGGTGAGTGATACAGCGTCAGCATCGTGTGTCCTTGTGGTGAATGAACCGGGATGATTGGCGTCGATGACGCGCCCATCAGCCGTGCCTGGCTCGGGCGGGCAATCCGAAAGCGGCCCAGGCACCTGCAGACAGCGCCGCCCCGGTCAGCCAGAACACCGGCGCAACGCCCAACACAGCGCCCATGGCGCCAAAACTCAAAGGCATCACCAGGGTGGAGAAGTGGATGACCGTGGACCGCAGCCCCAGCGCCTCGCCCTGGCGCTCGGGCGGGGTGAAGGTGTGCAGGCTGGACATGACCGCCGGCTGGATGGCCCCCAGCCCCAGGCCCATGGTGCCGGCACAGGCGGCCATGGCCCACGCGCTGTCCAACCAGGGGTAGAGCAGAAAGATCGATGCCGTCAGCCCCAGGGCGCCGGTCATCACCCACCGCGGTTGCAAACGCTCGGCCATGAACGGGATCGCCAGTCGCACCGAAGCCGAAGTGATGGCGTAACTGGCCAGAACCATGGCAATGGCGGACGCGCTCAATCCCCTCTCATGGCCCAGGATCGGCAAGGCAAACGCGTGCGCGTCCCAGCAAGCGGCAATCAACCAGTTGATGAAGAACAGCCGCCGAAGATCGCGGTCACCCAGCAGCCCCCACGACTTATGGGGCGCGGCCACCGATTTGGCGTGATGCCGGGGTGCTTCAGGCGGCACCCGGGTGGTGGCAAGCAGCGTCCCCAAGGGGAACAGCGCCAGACCGACAAAGGCCGCGCGGTAGCTCACATGGTCGATCAGCGTGCCCGCGATCAAGGGGCCGAGAAAGGTGGCGATGGACGGCGCGAGCGCCACCCAGCTGAAAATTTTCAGGCGTTCGGCCTCGCCACGGGACAGCCGCCCGGCGGTGCGCTGGAGCGAAATCATGCCCACGGCCGAGCCCGCCCCCACCATGGCGGCGGCGGCGCCCAGCGCCCACACATGGGAACTCAAGGCAGCGAGCACCGCCCCCACCAGGGCCAGCATGGCGCCGATGCGGGTCGCCAGGTGGTAACCGCGCCGGTCCACCAGACGACCCGCGGGAATGGCCAGCAAAAAGGGGAACACCGCAAACAGGGCCATCAGCAACCCGATCACGGCCGCGCCACGCGCCTCGTTCACCGCCAGCAAGGGAATGGTCATGCGCATGCCGTTGAGGCAGCCATGCAAACCCACTTGAGCGGCGACCAGCGTCAGCAGCGTCCATCCGAACCGGGAACGCTCGCTGCGGGCCGCCGGGCTAACCGAGGGCATCCTCGATGGCCGAGGTCAGCCGTGCGTCATCGGGTGCCACATCGGGGGCGAAACGGGCCACCACGGCACCGCTGCGGTCGATCAGGAACTTCTCGAAGTTCCACATTACATCGGTCTCCGCCTTGGGCAGCAACTGGTGCTTGGTCAAGGTGTCGCGCAGCAGCGGGTCGCCGGACGCCAAGGCCTGTGACTGCGCAGCAATGAGCGCGGCGTACAAGGGGTGGCGGGGTTCGCTGTTGATCCGAAGTTTGGAGAACAACGGAAAGTTCACGTGGTATTCGGTGTCGCAGAAGTCGCGGATCTCACCCGCGCTTCCCGGCTCCTGACCGGCAAAGTCGTTGCACGGAAATCCTGTGACTTGCAGACCACGGCGGTGAAACCGGTCGTACAAGGCCTGAAGGCCGGCGTACTGCGGGGTCAGGCCACATTTGGACGCGACGTTGACGACCAGAATCACCTGCCCCTTGAAGGGAGCGAGGCTGGTATCGGAGCCGTCTAGGGCTTGAAGGGGGATGTCGAATATCGATGGGCTCATCGTGGTGTTTCCTCGTAGGCTTGTTGAACCAAAGTCATGCGGCCGCCGGCCAGCATCAAGGCGCAGAACATCTGCAGCTCCACGGTTTCGGCGATCGAAAAATGCGCCGCCAGCGCGGCGAAATGGTGTTCGTCGATGGCGTGTGCGTCAGCCGCGAACAGCTCGGCATAGGTCAGCGCAGCGCGCTCGGCCGGCGTGAAGTGCTCGCTGTCGGGCTGCAGGCAGTTGAGGGCTTCGATGTCCTTCGCGTCCACGCGGTCGGTTTTGCGCGCCAGCTGGCAGGCCTGGCACTGCGTGATGCTGGCGATGCGCAAGCGCACCAGCTCGCGCAGGCGGGCGTCCAGCAACCCATGGTTGTGGAACTGATCCAGCAGTGCCAGCCAGGCCAGCGCAGCCTGTGGCCGGTGCGCCCACACCTGTACCGGCACGGTGGAACTGAGCATACGGGTGTCCACGCCCCGCTGCACCGCCTCACCCAGTGAGGGCGAGAGCTCAGCCAGTGGCACCAACGGCAAGCGCGCCACGACTACAGACGCTCGATCAGCGTGGCGGTAGCCATGCCACCGGCACAACAGATCGCCTGCAGCGCATAGCGGCCACCACGGCGCTCCAGCTCGTGCAGCATCGACGTCATAATGCGCGCGCCGCTGGCACCCAAAGGGTGACCCAGCGCGATGGCACCGCCATTGACGTTCAACCGCTCGGCCGACACACCCAACTCCTTCATCCAAACCATCGGCACCGGCGCGAATGCTTCGTTGATTTCGAAAAGATCGATGTCGTCCAGCGTGAGGCCGGCCTGCGCCAATACTTTTCGGGTGGCCGCGATCGGCCCCGTCAGCATCAGTGTGGGGTCAGACCCCACCGTGGTCATGGCGCGAATGCGGGCGCGGGGCTTGAGACCCAGCGAATCCGCCTTGACCGAGGACATCAGCAGCAACGCGGCCGCGCCGTCGGAAATCTGTGACGAGTTTCCGGCGGTCAGGCGCCCGTCGGTGCGAAAACTGGTCTTGAGGGTCGCCAGCTTTTCGGCTGCCGTTCCAGGACGAATCGTTTCGTCCGCAGAGAACAGGGGCGCCTCGCCCTCGGCGCCCTTCTCTCGCACTTGCGCCACAGGCACCGACACGATTTCTTTCTGGAAATGGCCGGCCAGCGCAGCGGCGGCGGCGCGGCGGTGGCTTTCCACCGCGAACGCATCGAGCTCCTCGCGCGCCAGTCCCCATTGATCGCACAGGCGTTCGGCGGCTTCGCCCTGCCCCGTCATTTCGTAGCGGTCCGCGGCCATCCAGCCAAAGGCCTCGCCATGGATGCTGCGGTTGCTGCCCATGGGCACCCGGCTCATGTTCTCGGCACCACCAGCCACCACCACGTCGGCCGAGCCAAAAGCAATCAGGCCCGCAGCCAGGTGCACGGCCTCCTCACCCGACCCGCATTTCCGGTCGATCGTTAGACCAGGAATGGAACATGGCCAACCGGCTCCCAGCAGTGCGGTGCGCGCGATATTGGCCGACTGTTCGCCCACCTGGGTGACGCAGCCGAAGATGACATCGTCCACCAGATCCGGTTCAAGTCCGGCGCGGGTGATGAGTTCGTCCAGCACCACGGCCCCCAGGTGATCGGCACGAACACTCGCCAGACTGCCCTTGAATTTGCCGACGGGCGTGCGAACCGCACCGACAATCACGACATCAGCGCGGCTCACAGGACGCTCGCTTTCAGGCCAGAGCCAGGAACGCGCTGGCCTTTGTCGTCGTACTGGTAAACGCCCGCGCCGGTCTTGCGGCCATGGCGACCGGAGGCCACCATCTTGATGATCAGTGGGCACGGACGGAACTTGTCGCCCAGCGTGGAATTCAGGTAACGCAGCACCGACAGCCGGGTATCCCAGCCCGTCAAATCGCCCAGTTCCAGCGGCCCCATCGGATGGTTGAAGCCCATGCGCAGCGCAGTGTCGATGTCTTCGGCCGTGGCCACGCCTTCTTGCAGCATCCACATCGCTTCGTTGCCCAGCATGGCCGACATGCGGCTGGTGGTCAGACCTGGCGACTCATTGACGATGATCGATGTCTTGCCCAAGGCATCGCTGTACTCGCGGGTCTTGGCCACCGTTTCGTCGCTGGTGGCGATGCCGCGCACCAGCTCGACCAGCTTCATCTTGTGCACCGGATTGAAAAAGTGCATGCCCACCACCCGCTCTGGATTGGGCACAGCCGTGGCGATCTCGGTCACACTCAGCGCCGATGTGTTGCTGGCAATGATGGCGCCGGGCAGCATATGGTCAGCGGCCGTGGCCACCACCTGCTTCTTCACCACGATGTTCTCGGTGACGGTCTCGACCAACAATGCAGCCCCTGCGGATGCGGCAGCCAGATCGGTTTGTGTGGTGAGGCGGGCCTTGGCGGCCTCGGCCACCGCCGCATCGAATTTGCCGAGGCGAACGCCGTCGTCCAGGATTTTGGCCACGGCGGCGAGGGCCTTGGCGGCCGCGGCCTCGTTGCTGTCCACCAGCACAGTGGCGAACCCCGAACTGGCGAAGGCATGGGCAATGCCCGTTCCCATCAGGCCGCCACCGACGACGACCACTTTGTTTTGCGTAATGCTCATGTGCCTACTTTCTGAATGTTCATTGCGCCGCGGTGACGGTGTTGCGCAAGATGCCGATGCCCGGAATTTCCGCCTCGACCACGTCACCGGGCTTGAGAAATTTGCCGGACCCCTGCGCCGTGCCGGCGGGCGAGCCCGTGAACATGACATCGCCGCTCTCGAAGCTCGAACGTTCGTCCACAAACTTCACCAGCTCCGCCACGTCCCAGGTCATTTCCGTGGTATCTCCGTCCTGCCGAAGTTCGCCATTTACACGCAGCAAAAGACGGAGCGACAACTTGCCTGCAAGGGGAAATTCATCGCGGGTCACGATCCATGGACCGAGTCCCGTGGTCTGATCCCCGCTTTTGGCGGCAAACAGGTCCATCCCCACGCCGGGCGGGCCGCTGCGCTGCAGATCGCGTGAACTCACGTCGTTGCCCACGGTGTAACCCAACACACTGGAAATCGGATCCTGACGATTGATCACATCACCGATCACCGCCACCAGCTCCACTTCGTGGTCCAGCTCCTGGGTCAAGGGGGGGTAACGCAGCGCGTCGTTGGCACCGATGAGAGCGCCATAAGCCTTCAGAAACGCAATGGGCTGGCTGTGGCCCTTTATACCGAAGTCAGCCGCCAGGTGCTTGGCGTAGTTGGCACCCGCCACCACCACCCGGTTGGTCTTTTCGACCGGCGGCAGGAGTCTCACCGAACCGATGGGCAGCACCGCCCCGGTGAATCGCAGTGCGGCCTCTCCTTCACCGCGCGTGACCGCAGGACCCCAATCGGGCACTCCGCCCTCAATAGGGCGAAGCTCACCTCGTTCGGCATCCACCAGCGCCCAGAACGGTGCGCCCCCATTGGAACAGCGTGCGAACTTCATGCGAGGACTTTGGTGGCAGGTTTGCCCAGCTTGGCCGGATCGAGGTGCAGCAGTTCGCATGCATTTTTCCAGCGGATCTTCTGCAGATCGTCATCCGACAGACGCAGACCATCGGTCAGGTCGTGGCGAACGGCGTCGCTGCCGCCAAAGTTGCTGCCATACAGCACGCGGTCAGCACCAATGATGTCGACCAGGGCCTGGCGCATTGGCACTTCGTGCAGCTCCACGTCAAACCAGAAGTTCTTCAGGTACTCCTCGACCGGTTTCTTGTTGAACTTCACATCCAGATTGCGGTTGGTCTGGGCCAGACGACCGAGCTGGTACGGGATGTAGCCGCCGCCGTGGGTGATGTAGACCTTCAGATCGGGGAAGCGATCGAGCACCCCACCGTTGATCAGGTACCAGAAGAAGCGCGTTTCGTCGTAGTTCATGCCCACGATGGCCGTGGTCTCGTACTTGTCGTGGTCGGCCTGCATGCCCCAAGTCACCGACTGGTTGTACCCGTGGATGAAGATCGGCAGATCCAGGTCGCACATCGTTTTCCAGACGACATCGAGCTGCGGCGAATCCGCCTCCAGACCACCGAAATTGGCGCCACCGGCCACCAGGCCCTTGGCACCCAGCTCGGTGCAGGCGCGGCGAATTTCCTTCGCAGCATCGTGCGGCGCATTCAGCGGCGCATGGGCCCAGAACATCAGGCGATCGGGCGCGGCCGAGCAGTATTCGGCCAAAATGTCGTTGACCTTGGTGGCAAAACGGACCGAGAACTCAGGGTCAGCCCAGTACATGTAGCAGTGCGACGGCACCGACAGCACCTGCGCGTTCTGGCCCGCAGCGTCCATGCCGTTCAGGCGGTTTTTCGGGTCAGCCCACCGGGCCATGTATTCCTCGACGCTCGGGCCATTGCCGGCGCGCACAGCCGCCTTGCGCTCGGGCGAGCCCAGGCGCAGCACCCAATGCCCGACGCGAAGTTTGACATCGCCGTCTGGATGCGTTTCGAAGAACGGCCCCCAAAATGGATGTTGGTTGTAGTAGCCGGGTAGCGGGGCGTGGGCGTGGAGATCGATCAGCATAGTGCTTCTTTCAGGTTCATGCATGGTCAAAGTGGCCGATGCGGATGTCGTTTCATGTGTCACCGAAGCAGTCGCTGCGCATGCCAGACATTCGACATGGTTTTGCGGTGCATCAGAGCGATATTAATCAGAAAATGCAATTCTGTTCAAGTTATCGAAAACACTGAGACCACGATCTGACCTGATGCAGGTACTCTGCAGACTGTCTTGCATGGAGATTTTTATGTACAAACACCTGCTGGTTGCCCTGGACGACACCCCACTCGGGGTGACCACCGCGAACATTTCTGTTGAATTCGCGCGCGCCCTGGGAGCCCGAATCACCTTTTTTTACGCTGCGCCCGACCTGACCGCCACAGGCGAAGGTGCCATGCTGTTTTCCCTTGACCAGCAGGCATTCAGCGAAGAGAGAGATATGACCCAGCATGCGGTGCTGCTCAAAGCGGCCAACGCGGCCAGAGTCGGCGGCGTGGTGTGCACGACAGACGCAAGCGTCAGCGACCATCCGGCCCAGGCCATCCTTGACGCGGCACATCGACATGCCTGCGACCTTCTTTTTGTCAGTTCGCACGGCCGTTTGCCGGGTTTGCGGGGCTGGTTACACGGAAGTGTGACCAAACGTCTCCTGCAGATTGCAGACCTGCCGGTCCATGTGGCCAGCATAGAGTCGAACGACGAAGAGGCCGACGCCAACCGCGCACTCGCCATCGTGCTGGGTGAACATCGCTCCATCGCTGCGGTACTGGGTGGACTTCGGCAACTGGACCAAGCGGGGCGGATCAACGGCAAGGGGCCTGATTTGAGGTTGATGCACCTGATGGTCGACTACCTGCGCCAGTGTCCGGCGAAGTTGCACCACCCCAAGGAGGAGACATTCATTTTTCGTTTGCTCCGGCAACACACGGGCGAGCACAACGCAGTGCTGGACGAACTGGAGCGGCAACACACGCTGGAAAACGCCTTGATCGACACCCTGGCCGACGCCCTGTCCCGTCAGGAACGCGAACAGCCAGACGCCCTGGCCGCCATCAGCGCAGCTGTCCAGCACCTGAGTGGCGCCATCTGGGAGCACATGTCTCTTGAAGAGTCTGTCATTTTCCCGGCTGCCCGTCGCCACCTTTCCAGCGCCGAATGGTCGACGGTCTACCAGGCGTTCTCGGCACATAAGGACCCGCTGCGAACCCACTCGTCCGAGATGCCGGTCAAGCAGTTGTTTGCGCGCATTGCGACCGCTTTGACACAGAACACGTCAGCGCCCTCACCGGAGTGAAGGTCACGCAACGTCGATGCCTTTCGGGTCAGCGCCTGGCTCGCGGGGATGCACCCATCGTCAAGGACTCCACCATCCGTCCGATTCGCCGCGGTACCGTTTTCCGATCCGTGTCCCCCGGGACCATTTGCTCACTGAGCACATAGCGGATCATCAGTTCACACACCAGCTCGCGATCGAGCTTGACGCCAAGACGTGCTTCCCAGGCGTCAAACACCACGGCCAACACATCCTGGAATCGGACGACCGAATCGTGGAAGATGCGCCGAAAAAATCCCAGGGCGTACTCGGGCGCAACCACGAGCAGCCGGCGCGCCCGGCCGTGCTCCAGGTAGTAATCCAGATAGCGAACCAGTGCTGCAAAGCGTTCGTCGGGGTCCTCGCAAGATTCGACGGCTTCGGCCAGCGCCACATGGAACCGCTCCCGTTTGTGTCGTGAAAAAGCATCCAGCAGCTCATCTTGCGACGCAAAGTAGCGGTAGAACGTTCCGCGGGAAACATCAGCCGCCCGGCAGACATCAAGAATAGAGATGCGCTCTGCGCCCGACTCCAGCACGATGTTTTCAGTGGCTGCGAGGATGTTCGCAATGGTTTGCTCGGATCGCCGATTGCTGCGCACGCGCCGGACAGCCTCCGTAGCCACCGCAGCCGGCTTGTTTTCTGGCAACGGGACCGAGGTCAAGGGCTTCTTTTTGACAGGTGCCGCAGCATTCTTCTTGCCCGCTGGGGAACGAGGCTTCGCCCCGGATTTGGCACCCACTTTCGCAGCTTGAGAGACGGTGCTCCGACTGTTCGCACTCTTGAGAGTCATTTATTTACCTTCTGAATTTCAGTGAAAGCTATTGCAATTTTGTAAATCAAGGGTTTACCAGCACATTCGCACCAAATATCTACATTTAGAATTTCAGTCTGCATACAGAATACATTGCGTCTTCAGGCGCAGTTTGGAGTTTTTCACATGGCAGGTATAGGCAACCCCGACACGTGGTCTCTCGGTCAACAAGATACCGTCATCGCGGCACTTGACCGCGCGGTGGCAAAACACCCGGACCGCGTTTTGCTCGATTTTTCGGGTCAATTTCACACTTACGCTGAGGTGGATCGCCAATCGACCCGTTTGGCCCATGCGTTTGCAGCACTGGGTGTGCAACCTGGGCAAACCGTGGTGACAATGCTCGACAACAACGTCGACGCCGTACTCTGCTGGTTCGCCATCAACAAGCTCTGCGCTGTCAGCGTTCCCATCAACACGGCCCTCAAGGGCGAGTTCCTTCGGCACCAGATCGCCGATGCCGGAGCGGCGCTGGTGGTCTGCGAAGCGCACTACGCCGAACGCATCGCGGCGGTATCGGATGGCCTGCCGGACGTGAAGCAGGTGCTGACCCGGGGCGAACCGGGCGACCGACAGTGCGGCACCCTGCCCATGGCATCGCTGACCGAGCACCGGGGCCACGACGACAGTGCATTGGAGCGCAAACCCAACCCCTGGGAACTGGCTTGCCTCATCTACACCTCGGGCACCACAGGGCCGTCCAAGGGCTGCATGATCAGCTACAACTACATGTGCAACCTGGCGCGCCTGCAACTGCGTGCCGGTCCGGCCAACGAAAACGACGTCACGATCACACCGCTGCCACTGTTCCACATGAACGCCATGTGCGTGGGCGTGCTGGCGTCGGTTCTGGTCGGTGCCCGAGTCGCCTTCGTTCCACGTTTTTCGGTGTCGAATTTCTGGCCCGAAGTGGAGCGCAGCGGAGCGACCATTGCCTCCATCTTGGGCAGCATGGGCGCCATGCTGGCCAACGCGCCCGACACCGAAGCGGGACAGCGCTGCAAGGGGCAGATTCACACCGTGCGCGGCAACCCCTTCACGGAAGAAGTCAAAGCCATCTGGCGCGAACGCTTTGGCGCGAAACAGGTGGGCGGCAACGGCTATGGACTCACGGAAGCGGCGGTGATCACCTCGCTGGCCGGTGGGGAATACGCAGCGCCCGGATCGTCGGGCAAACGCATCCCTGACTTCGACGTGCGCATCGTGGACGACCTCGACCGCGAGGTGCCCGCCGGAACTTCCGGCGAGATCGTGGTGCGACCGCTGCGCCCCGACATCATGTTCATGGGCTACTGGCGCCGGCCCGAAGACACGCTGAAAATCATGCGCAATCTCTGGTTGCACACCGGGGACATTGGCAAGTTCGACGAACAAGGTTTTTTCTACTTCGTGGATCGGAAAAAAGACTACCTGCGCAGGCGCGGCGAGAACATTTCCAGCTTTGAAATGGAAGCGGCTTTCGCTCGCCACCCGGCTCTCGCTGAAGTTGCCGTGCACGCCGTGCCGTCTGACAAGGGTGAGGACGACGTCAAAGTGACAGCGATGTTGCGCCCCGACATGAAACTGAGTCCGGAAGACCTCTTCCGGTGGGCCATTGACGCGGTACCTTACTACGCCCTGCCACGCTACATCGAATTCCGCGACAACCTCCCGAAGAATCCCCAAGGGCGGGTTCTCAAGTATGAACTGCGTGACCAAGGCTGCACGCCCACCACCTGGGATCAAGAGGCGAGCGGCATACAGGTCACCAAGCGCTGAGACCAGCACAGAACTCATCAGTATTCACGCACCGGCACATGGGCCGGGCGTGAGTTGTAGCCGGGCAGATGCAGACCACCATCCACATGCATGGTGATTCCGGTCACAAACCGGGCCATCTCCGAACCCAGAAAAACGACCACAGGCCCGATGTCCAGCTCCGGGTCGCCCGATCGACCCAGCGGCCGCGCCGCCGCCGAGCGTTCGGCAAAACCGGGGATTTCGGCGGCCAACTTGTGAAATGTCGCGCCCATGGCGGTCGGGGCAATGGCATTGCAGGTGATGTTGAAGCGGCCCCACTCGGCAGCCGCACTGCGCGTCAGGCCCACCACCCCCGATTTACCCGTGTTGTAGTCCGCATGCTGCCAGGCACCAATATCGACATCAATCGAGGTAAAGTTGATGATGCGCCCACCGCCGCGCTGGCGCATGTGTGGCATGGCCGCACGCATCGCCCACCAGCTGGCCCAGACGGTGGAGGTGAGGGTGCGCTCCAGCATCGCGTCCGTCTTGTCCTCCAGCAACACGTTTTCCGAAGGCACGAAGGCGTTGTTGACCAGTATGTCGAGCCCCCCAAAATGGTCCACCGCGGCCTGGACCGAAGCCTCCACACTCTCCTTGCGCAACACGTCGGTAGGAACGAACAGGGCGCGGGCCCCCATCTGCTTGAGCTCGAGTTCCGCCTCAACCCCCGTCACCGGATCAAGCTCGGCAATCAGCACCGCCGCACCTTCTCGCGCAAAGCAGCGAGCGACACCCCGGCCTATGCCCCCCCCGGCCCCTGTGATCAGGGCCACTTTGTCTTTCAGCAGATCCATCGAGTCTCCAGATATATTGAACACAATCTTATTTATCGTACACTTTAAGACACCTCGTGTCAGCTGGGAAGACGTGAACATCGTGGATTTCCTGCTCGGTAGAAACCCTGGAGAGTTAACATGCCACTGTTCCGACGACGCATTCTGATTGCCACCGACCCCAAGGAGATCGGCACCCGATACCGGGCGGCCCTGGAGGACGACTTCCACCATTTCCGGGTTGAACTGGTGGTCCGGGATGGCCTCATTGCATCTTTGCGGGGCGAAGCGCCTCGCCATCCTTACAGCCTGTGCCCCGCCGCTGCAGACGAACTCCAGTTGCTGGTCGGAACAGCCCCCGAAGCAAGTTCCCATGCGGTGATGCGGAAGGTTGACCCAAGCCGGCAATGCACCCACCTGCTGGAACTCAGCGGCCTGGCAGCCGCCGCCGCAGCCCGCGCTCTGCAGCAACGGCGCTATGACATCGAGGTACCTTTGCGGGTCGAAGGGCGCACCCGTGCCACCTTGGACCGGGACGGTATCCGGCTGCTGGACTGGGACGTCCAGGACCTGGAGATCGAAGGACCGCCGCCCTACAGCGGCATTGGTTTACGCCAGGGAATGGCACGTTGGGCTCTCACCCACCTGACCGAGGACATGGCCGAGGCGGCATTGGTGTTGCGGCGATGTGCGGTGATTTCAATGGGAAAGAACCGCCCACTTGATGCACAACGGCATGCCAGATCGACGGGTGCCTGCTATGCACAACAGCCTGAACGGGCTCCTCATGCCATCCGCCAGGTGGGATCGACCTGGAACTTCACCTGGCAGCCCGATCAGTTGTGCCGGGACGACCAGGACTGGATCGCCTTCAAGGCCTGAAGGCGATCGGCAAACTCATACCGCTTTGCTTTCAGAGAGATAACAAGGCGGGAAGCCGCAGACAGTGATGTGGCACGGCAAGGCTGACCAACACAGTTAGCACTTTGAAGGCAAATCGGCATCAGAGGAAGATGGCCAGGTTCGGGGTTCCCAGCACCGCCTGATCCAGCAGGATCTCGCGGCGGGCCAGCTTGAAGCTCTCGCCATCCACCCGCAGCACATCGCGGCGTTCGGCGCTGATCAGATCGAACTCGTCGAAGTTGAACCGACTGCGCGTCACCAGCAGGTAGCTGCGCACGCTGTATTCATCCGGCTTGTCCGTCGCTTCCACCAGAACATTGGTCACCAGCCGCCGCGTGCGCGATGGGGGGTCTTCCGCCCAGGCGCTCTTGGTGCCGGTGAGGCGGACGATGCGTCCCATGACAGAACGCCAGTCGTCGTGGTAATGCTGCATGGTGCGCACTACCGACGCCGCCTGCTGGTTCACCGGTCGGGTTTCCCTCAGGGGAGCGGTGTAAATTAGGTCTTGGGCCAGCGTCGCGCCCCATTCTTGGAGGCGTATCTCGTCCAGCAGTCGCGCTTCGACGTACAGGAATTGGAGGATCTGGTTGTAAACAGGCGATCCAATCGGCACCAAGGCGCCTTGGGCTTCACTCATGGGAATCTCCGGAAATGGGGGTATCGAATTGCGAGGATGGCTCGAAAAGGGCTCAGACAGCGCCGCCCATAAGCTGGCGCCAATACATCCACCAGTGCCACTGCGTGTCGTCCTTGGTGAAGCCCTCGTTGACGATGCCGGGGCCGGGCCAGCCTTCGGGGGCGCCGGTTTCGTAGACGGCCTGGTACTTCAGCGTCGCCTTCTTGCCCTGAGCGCCCTTGGCAGCCAGGGTCATGTGAGGCCATGTATCGGAGTCGTCCTGCTCAACCATGCCCGAGGTGCCGAACAGCTGGATGGTCTGCCGGAGCATCTTGTCGCGCAGTTCTTGCGGCGCGTCCTTCTCGGCGAAGATCCAGTTCACAAACTCCAGCTTGTCGGGTCCCTTCGGCACATAGGCATGCATGGTCATCGAGCCGACCACGGTGCCATCGGCCTGGGGGATGTAGACAAAACCAAACAACACGTTGGGGAAAATGCCCCCCACCTGCGGAGGCATGCTGGTCTGCACCTGCAACTGCTCAGGGGTCAGGTTGCGTTTGAGTTGCTCGACCATGTCCTTGGTCATGCCGGCAGGCGGCAGCGCGTTGAGCTTTTCGTCAACGCTCAGCACATCGGGATCCAGCCCGGTCATGCGACGGATCTTTCGCCCGAGGTCGATGCAACGCAGCGCGTGACCGTGCGGTGAACTCACTTCAACGCCATACATTTCGGGGCTCAGGTCACCGCCGCCACCCTCGCCATCACCCTTCTTTGAGTAGTTGCCCACCTCGCCGAGCCAGCGGTGCAGCGTCAGCGTGTGGTAGCCATCGGCGGCCGATTGCTCTCCGGCAGCCTTCCAGTTGGCGCGCACCGTGAAGCGCTGCGGCGGGCCCAGCACTTCCATGCCTTTGTCCGTGCGCTTAAAAAGAATGTCGTAGTACCACTTGGCATCGCCCAGAAACTCATCAAACGAAGGTCCGTCGATGTTCCAGGTGGCAAAGATCAGCCCACCATACAGAGTGACCCGGGCTTTTTTCAACCCCAGCTGCTCTTTGCTCATCATCTTGCCGTGCATTGTCTCCTTCTCGACCGGAGCGCCGAGAAAGGCACCGTTCGGGCGGAATGCCCACCCGTGGTAGATGCAAGTGTGAATCTGGGTGTTGCCCGCATCCAGGGTTGAAACCCGCATGCCGCGGTGCGTACACAGGTTCAGCAGCACATGGACTTCGCCCGACTTGTCGCGCGTGACCAGCACCGAGTCGGAACCCATGTCGCGGGTAACGAAATCGCCGGAGTTCGGAATCTCCGATTCGTGACCGAGGAAGACCCAGATCTTGCCGAAGATCTGCTCCATTTCCAGCTCGTAAAGCTCAGGGTCCGAGAGCGCGCGCATCTGCACCTCCCGGGTGGTCAGATTGACCAGGTCAGCAACCTTGGTCCCATCGGAAAGGGTCGGGTGTGTCGGGCTCAGCATGGGGTCTCCTTCATCTGTTTAAGCAGCGGTGGAGACGAAATATAAACAACTTGGCAAAGTGTGTACATATAAAGCTCATCACATTTAAGGAAAGCGGGGAAAAACAAGGGTTAACACTGATTTGCGCCCCCCCCGCTCACTGCCCTGCGGCTGGCTCAGTCCATCCACGACATGCGCATCAGCCCACGAAGGATGCCGTGATCTTGGCGTGAGGCCCGGCCACCTGCGCCGCCCAGGCCGCAGGCATCTGATCGAAGCGGTACCCAACATGATCGAAGGTGATCTGGTGCTCACGCGTCAGCTGCAAGAGCCTGCGCCAGGTGGCCTCACGATCGCTCGGTGAACGCTGACCGGTGCCCACGCAGCTGAGCGTTCGGAACAGCAGATCGGCGATGTTGAGCTGGATGTCGCGCCCGGCTCCCGTGCCGATGGTGAGGATGCGTGCACCCCAGCGCGTGGCCTTCAGTGCAGCAAGCAGGGGGGGGCCACAGACGCCATCGAGCACCACGTCGAAGCCCTCGCCCGCCACGGCTTTGAGGGCTGCGGCGTCGTCGTCGCTGCCCAGCGCCACAACCGCATCGGCCAGGCCGCGCGTGCGCAAGCGTTCCAGAGCAGCCGCATCACGGGCCGCCCCCACCACGCGACTGGCCCCCAGAATGCGCGCAAGCTGAAGAGCGATCTGCCCCAGCGTTCCCGTGGCACCAAGGATCAATACGTTTTCGCCGTGCTTGATACCGGCCTGCTCCAGCGGCAACAGTGCACCCGTGCCCGCGATGCCCATCGTGATGGCGAGCACATCGTCCACATCGTCGGGCACATCCCACACCTCTTCGGTCGTTACCAGGGTGTGCTCGGCCCAGGCACCGAAGGGTGCCACCGAGCGTTCCCCAAAATAGACACGCCGCCCATCCGGCGCACGGCCGACTCCCTCACCGCGAATGACGCACGGGAACTGCACGCCCAGGCGGTAGGCGCCCAGAACGTCCCAGCCGCCCAGTCCGGCGGTGTCAACCTTGATCAAGGTCGCGCCCTCGCGCGCTTGCGGCACGGGAAATTCCTGCAGAGCGGGTGCCAGGCCGCGCTCGGTGATGACGGCGGCCCGCATCATGCGACAGCCTTCTGCTCAAGGTTCAGACCGCCATGATCAAGGTGCCGGACATCGACCTGACAGGGCCCATCGTTACGTTGTTTCATCGGGTGCTCCTTGGGTTACAGCGCGGTTTCGGCGTCGGCATCGGCAAACATCTTGTTGATGTCGCCTGACGTCACGGGCTTGCCGGCCACACGCACCGGCTTGGCGCCACCCATGCCCAGCATGGGTTCGACGCTCACATGCTGGGCCTGCGCTCGCAGCGCGCCCACCGTGCAGTTCTCGCGTCCCAGAATCGAGAACGGGTCGTAGGAGAACTCCCGCATGGCATTGAGGTGGCCGATCTTGTCGATCTGCACATCGGTCAGATGCCGGGTCTGGGCATGGAAGATCTCTGGCGAGCCCGGCCAGGTGCAGTCGGAATGCGGGTAGTCGCATTCCCAGGTCACCTTGTCTTCGCCAATGTCAGCCAGATTGCGAAGACCAAATTCGTCTTCGATGAAGCAGGTGATGATGTGCTGCCTGAAGACATCGCTGGGCTTGCCGCCGTCAAAATCGGTGTTGGTCCACTCGTGGTGGTGCCGGTAGGTGAAGTCGGCGCGCTCCAGCAGGTAGGGAATCCAGCCGATGCTGCCCTCGGACAAGGCCATGCGCAGGTTGGGGTATTTCTTCCACATGGGTGCCCAGATCCAGTCGGCGGCCGAGTTGGCGATCGAGATCGGCATCGAGGTGATCCAGGCATCGATCGGGGTGAGATCCGAGGCATGCTCGGCCTTGACGCCGGTACCGATGTGGCAGCAGATCACGACATCGTTGTCCGCACATGCCTGCCACACCGGGTCCCAGTGGTCATCGTGGATCGATGGGAATCCGTGCAGCGCCGGGTTGTCAGAAAGCGAGATCGCGTGAACGCCGAGTTTGGCCATGCGACGGATTTCCTGGGCCGCCAACGCACCGTCCCACCAGGGGATCAGACTCAGTGGAATGAACCGACCCGGCGCGGCATTGCACCAATCGTGCAGGTGCCAGTCGTTGTAGGCCTGGATGGCGGCAAACGAGACCTCCCGCGCGTCCTTGTACTGCTGGAAGCGTTGGCCCGCGAAACCAGGAAAGGTGGGAAAGCAGATCGACCCGAGAACGCCGTTGGCGTTCATGTCGTCGACCCGGGCGTTGATGTCCCAGGTGCCGCGGCGCATGTGTTCATAGCCCAAAGGCTCCATGCCGTATTCGTCCTTGGGCCGCCCCACCACCGAGTTCAGGCCCATGTAGCCCGTGGCTCGTCCTTCAAAGACCCAAACATCACGGCCTTTGCTTTGCACCACCCTGGGCTCGCGGCCCTTGAACTTGGCGGGCATGTGGCGGTCGAAAGCACCGCGCGGTTCGATCGCGTGGTCGTCCACGCTGACAAGAATGAGGTCGTCGAGTTTCATGAGGGTCTCCTGATCAAAGGACTGCGCAGAGGTGTTGGGGCCTGATCACCGGCAGGTCGATCAGGAGTGTCGATGGCGTGGTCGTCAAGGTCGACGACCGTTGGAACATCACGTTTCATGGCCAGGGTCATCAGTCCCAAATCACGGGCACCGAGGATGCGCCACGCAACATGCTGCCGGCGATCACGGGCGCGGGGCGGTCCGGATCGAGCCTGACGTTGGGGAACAGGTCGAGCACCGCATTGATGGCGATGGACAGTTCCATCTTCGCCAGGTACTGGCCGATGCACATGTGCGGACCGAAACCGAAGGTGAAGGACGGCTTTTGGCGGCGGTCGATGTCAAAGGTGTCGCTGTTGTCGAAGACCTCTTCGTCGCGGTTGGCGGAAGCGACCACGCACTGCACCATCGCATCCTTGGGAATCTGCACCCCTCGGATCTCGACATCGCGAACCGCCTGACGCACCTTGACGGTGGACACCGGCTCGAAACGCACGCCCTCGTCGATCAGCTTGGCCACCAGGCTACGATCGTTGCGAACCCGCTCGACCAACGCAGGGCGCTGCAGCAGCAGCGTCATGATCGAACTGAAGGTGCGGGTGGTCGTTTCGCCGCCGGCGGCCACCATCGAGCGAGCGAAGGTCGTGATCTCGTGGTCATCGAGCTTGCGGCCTTCGAACTCGGCGCGCAGCAGGCGGCACACCAGATCGTCACCGGGGGCACCTTCGGCGCGGCGGCGCTTGACCAGCGCCATCGTGGCCTCGTACAAGGTGTTGGTGGCCTTCATGGCGCGTTCGCGCGATGCCGCCTCTTCGGTCGGGTCGATTTTGGGGCCAGCCAACACGGTCAGGCCCATCGCTGCGTACTCGTAAAAGTTGCCCAGTTCTTCGTCCGGAAAACCGATCAACCCGTAGATGACCCGGATCGGAAAGTACAGCGCAAAGTCCATCAGGTCAGCGCGCTTTTCCGGCACCAGCGGCAGAATGAATTCGTCGCGAATCTGGTGCTCGATGGCGGTGCGCCACGGCAGCACCGCGTCGGGCGCAAACACCGGCTGCAGAAGCCCTCGGGCCTTGCGGTGCGCTTCACCGTCCATGGCGGTGATGACCAGCCCGTCGGCACTGAAAAAGCTGCCGAAGCCCTTGGCCATGAAGCGGCTGTTGAAGGTGGCGGAATCCTGCAGCACAGTCTTGACGTCGTTGTACTTGAACAGGGTGAAGGTCGGGTGGCCGTGGTTGGCGCCCGCATGGGTGGGCACGCCGATGCTGTTCATGAAGTCGCCGGTCGCGACCGGCGTTTTCGCACGCTTGTCGCGGCACGCCGCATACAGGTCGATGTCGGTTCCCCGGTAATTGGCCGAGAGTGCAGCGAACGCTTGTTCGAGCTTTTCGGAACGGTAGGTGGTGGTCATTTTTGATCCTGATCAGTAGAAGGTGGAAGGACAGATCAAAGGAAAATGCCCAGGTTGGGCGTTCCGAGCACGGACTGGTCGATCAGGACCTCGCGCCGCGCCAGCTGCAGGCTGTCTCCGTCCTTGCGCAACACGTCGTGGCGGTCACAAGGGATGAGGTCAAAGTAGTCGAAGTCGAACCGGTTGCGGGTGAGCAGCATGTAGCTCTGCACCTTGAATTCATTCGGCTTGTCGGTTTTGTAGACACGCACATTGCTGACCAGGCGGCGCGTGCGCGAGGGCGGGTCTTCGCACCACGCACTGCGGGTTTCTGTGATGCGGCGCACGCGCAGCATCAACGACGCGTGGTTGTCGTGCATGTGCTGGACCGTTCGAATGATGGTGCCATCCTGCATGCGCACGGGCCGTGTCAATCGCTGCGGGACGTTGTATTCAATGTCCTGCGTCAAAAGTTGACTCCATTCGGCAAAGCGAAGCTCATCGAGCATTTCGGCTTCATCGATGAGAAATTCGACGCATTCGTTGTAAAGCGGGCTGCCGACGGGCAGGCGGTTGCTGCGCACGGTCGGTGGCAGGGGTGTGGGTTCGAGCAAATGGGCAAGCATGGTGATCTCCTGGTGTTGTGGGGCTGGCATGGGCAACTCAAGATGCCTGAGTCATCAGTTCGTGCCAGTACTGCCAGAAGCTCCAGTTGGTGTCGTCCTTGGTAAAGCCGCTGCCCACATGGCCGGGACCGGGCCAACCATCCGGCTTGCCGGTCTCATATTTCGCCTGGTACTTCAGCGTGATGTGTCTGCTCATCGCGCCCTTGGACACGATGGTCTGGTGCGGCCAGGTGTCGGAGTCATCCTGCTCGACCATGCCGGAGGTGCCCAGCAGTTGGCAGGAAATGCGCAGCATGGCCGCCTTCTGTTCGGGCGGCGTGTCCTTCTCGGCCAGGATCCAGTTCATGAACATGAACTTGTCCGGCCCCATGGGCACATAGGTGTGCAGCGCCATCGCGCCGGTCACTTTGCCGTCGGCCGTGGGCAGGTAGATGAACTCGAACAGGCCGTTGGGGAAAAAGTTGCCCACCTGCGGCGGATTGGAGCTCATCACTTGAACCTGCTCAGGCGAGAGGCGGCTCACCACGTCGGGAATCATCTCCGGTGTCAAACCCGGAGGCGGCAGCACGGCAAGTTTCTGCTCGGGTGTCAGTTCGGACGGGTCCTGGCCGGTGATGCGACGCACCTTGCGGTCCAGATCGATGCAGCGCATGGTGTGGCCGTGGTCGGTCCAGACTTCGACACCGTACATCTCCGGGGTCAGGTCCGCGCCGCCGCCCTCGGCACCGGGCTTCTTCGCGTAAGGACCGATCTCTCCCAGCCAACGGTGCAACGTCAGCGTGTGGTAACCGTCGCAAGCCCCCTGCTCCGCCGCCGTCTTCCAGTTGGCCTTGATGATGAAGCGTTGCGGCGGACCCAGCACTTCCATGCCCTTGGTGGTGCGGCACCACATGGTGTCGTAGTAAAACTTGGCATCGCCCAGGAACTCGTCAAACGAAGGGCCTTCGATATTCCAGGTGGCGAAGATCATGCCGCCATAGACTGACACACGGGCTTTGGTCAAAGAAAGCTCGGCTTTGCTCTTCATCTTCCCGTGCATGCACTCCTTGTCGACGGGTGCGCCGATGAAGTCCCCGTTGGGCTTGAAAGCCCAGCCGTGGTAGATGCACATGTGGGCCTGTGTATTGCCCATGTCCAGCGTGGAAACCTTCATGCCCCGGTGCGTGCAAACGTTCAGCACCACATGCACCTGGCCCTCGCGGTCGCGCGTGACGAGGACCGAGTCCGAACCCATGTCCCGCTGAACGAAATCCCCCGAGTTGGGTATTTCCGTCTCGTGGGCCAGAAAGATCCACGTCTTGGCGAAGATTTTTTCCATTTCGAGCTGGTACAGCTCGGCATCAGACAAAACCCGCATCTTCACTTCACGGGTGTCCAGGTTGATGAGGTCCGAGATCTTGGTTCCATCGGCCAACACCGGATTGCTACGCGTCAACATATCAGTCTCCTTGGAGCCAGCACCATTGCAGGCATGGAAACCAATTTAAGACAGTTTTTAATATTGTGTTCAACTAACGCGGGTTTACCCGGAATTGAAACACCGGCAGTTCTGATCTACCTCAATCTTTTCAGGGTCTTTTCAGTTGTTCAAGCAGTCAACCCGATTCCGCTGCGATAGGCCGAAGGCGATGCCTCCCGGGTTCCCGCTGCGGATCTTGGCCACTTCGGCGTCCGAGAGACCCAGTCCGGCGGTCAGGTCTCTGTTGTCGTACCCCCCCGAAGTTGGTGCCGTAGAGGATCTGATCGGCACCCACCACTTCCACCACGGCGCGGCGCAGTGCCGGATGGTGCGCGTCCAGATCGAAGCAGAAATTGGGCAGGTAGTCATCAGCGGACGCTTGTTGCGGGCATCCCGCGCCATCGACTTTTTCAGATCGGCCAGGCGCCCGAGAACTGGAACACCGCCATGCCCCCCCGGAGTGGCGGATGTAGGTTTTCAGCGTGGGGAACACGTCCAGTGCGCCGCCACGGATCAGGTACCAGAAAAACAGGGTTTCATCGACGCAATCGCCCACGATCGAGGTGGTCTCGAAACGGTCTTCCGCATGCTTGTCGCCCCACCCTACGGACTGATTGTAGCCATGCACCATCAGTGGCACATCCAGCCGCGTGACCGCCTCCCGAACGGAGATAGAGACGAGGAAGGGTCCTCGAACGGCCACCCGCACTTGACAGCATCAGGGCCAGAAAAATCTAAATTCATACACTTTTTACAACTCTGTATTAATATCAAGCAAAATCAGGAGCATCCGATGACACCCACCACGTACCACCTGCTGGGCTGCACCGGCTTGCGTGTCTCGCGCCTGTCGCTGGGCACCATGACGTTTGGCACTGAAAACGGCTGGGGTTGCGGCCGGGAGACCGCACGTTCGATGTTCGACGCCTACCTGGCCTCGGGCGGCAACTTCATCGACTCGGCCGACATTTACACCCAGGGCACCGCCGAGACCTGGCTGGGCGAATTCATGGCGGAAACGGGCACGCGGGATCGCGTGGTTCTGGCCACCAAATACAGTTTCAACCACCAGAACCCGCAGGGCAACCCGAACGCTGCGGGCAACGGCCGCAAGAACCTGATGCGCTCCATCGACGCCTCGCTAAAACGGCTGAAAACGGACTGCGTGGATCTCTATTACCTGCACGCGTGGGACGGCATCACGCCGGCAGAAGAGGTGCTGCGCAGCATGGACCAGCTGGTGCGGGCCGGAAAGATCCGCCATTGGGCGCTCTCGGACGTGCCCGCTTGGTATGCCGCCCGCATCACCACCCTGGCGCAGGCTCACGGCCTCGAAGGGCCTTGCGCCGTGCAACTGGAGTATTCGCTGGTGCAACGCGGCATCGAGTACGAGTTTCCGCCCATGTGCCAAGACCTGGGGCTCGGGCTGGTGGCCTGGAGCCCCTTGGGCGGAGGGCTGTTGTCCGGCAAGTACCAACCCAACGTCGATGCACAGGCCCAGGAGGTTGGCCGCATCAAAACCACCGCGGCGGTTGCGACGCCCGCGCTGAACAAGCTGACGCCGCGCAATTGGGAGATCGTGGCAGCGCTGGAGTCGGTCGCCCTGGCTCTAGGGCAACCCATGGCACGAGTGGCCATCAACTGGCTGGCGGGTCGCCCTGCCCTCAGCTCGGTGATTCTGGGCGCCACTCGGCTGGAACAACTGGAAGACGGTCTGTGCGCCCTGGACTTTGAATTGCCGCTCGAACTGCGCGACCGGCTGGACCAGGTGGGCGCTCTCCCGGCGCTGTTCCCGTACAACTTTCTGGGCGCCGTGCAGCCGCGCCTACACGGAGGTGCCAGCGTGTCGGTGCGCCCCCCGCACTTTGATCAACATCCCGCTACACGCAGCGGCGGCTGGCGCTGATGCGCACTCTACCGGTCAGCGAACCATCAGGGTACCGCCGTCCACAGCGAATGTCTGGCCCGTCATGAAGCGCGCGCCCGGAGAGGCCAGAAAGGCCAGCACGGGCACCAGGTCGCGTTCCATGTCGCCCAAACGGCCGCCCAGCGGAATCACCCTGGCCATCAAGGCGTCGTGCGCGGCCAGCTGCTCCGGGCTCATCTCGGCGCGGGTCTGGTCGTACATCGGTGTCCAGATGGCCGGGGCGATCGCGTTCACGCGGATGTTGTAGGGCGCCCATTCCTGCGCCACGGTACGGGTCCAGGCCAGCACGGCGCCTTTGGCGGCCGAATAGGCCGATTTGTTGGGCAAGCCCAGCGCACCGGCGGCAGAGGCGAAATTGATGATGCTGCCACCGTTTTCTCGCAGGTGGGGGAACACGGCCCGGTTCATCAGGAAGGTGCCGGTGGCGTTGACCGCGAACACCTTGTCCCACAGCGCCAGGCTGGTGTCTTGCGCGGGCGAAGACGGCGCGATGCCTGCGGCATGGATCAGCACGTCCAGGCCACCGGCGCAGGCACAGGCCGCCTCCACCGCTTGGGCAACGGACGTTTCGTCGGCCACATCGACCTGAACGAAGCCCTTCGCGCCCGCTTGCGCGACGATGGCTTCGCCGCGCTGGCTGTTCAGGTCCATCGACACCACCAGCGCGCCCATGGCGGTCAAGGACCGCACCAGGCCTTCGCCCATGCCGCTCGCGCCGCCGGTGATGAGGATGCGGCGACCGGTTAATTCAGAAACAGACATGTGGTTTTTCCTTGAACGTGAGCCTGAACGTGAACGTCAGCGCTTCACTTTGATGCTGGACTTTTCGATATCCCAGGTGGCGGGTGTCACGCCTTCGTCCCGCAGTTGGTACTTCAGCACCCGACCTTGTGGATTGACGGGCAGCGCCGCCCTGAACTCGATGTAGCGAGGCACGGCGTAGTAGGGCACGCGATCCACCAGCCAGCGGCACAAGGCTTCCTCGGTAAGTTGGGCGTCCTCCACCATCAGGGCAGTTACCTTGAGATCGTCCTCGCCCAGGTTCGATTGCACGGCATGCACCGCAACCTGCTCAACATCGGGGTGCAGCAAGATCGCCGACTCCATTTCGAAGCTGGAAATGTTTTCCCCGCGCCGGCGCAGGTAGTCTTTCTTGCGGTCCACAAAATAGAAGAACCCGGCCTCGTCGAACCGTCCAATGTCTCCCGTGTGGAACCACATGTTTCCCATCACCTTCTGCGTGTCTTCGGCACGGCGCCAATAACCTTTGAACATGATGTCGGGATGCAGGGGGCGGCACACGACCTCGCCCGCCTGGCCCGGCGGCAGCGGATTGTCGTGGTCGTCAAAGATGCGCACATCGAACTCGGGGGCGCAGCGCCCCGACGAACCCGGCGGCACCGGCTCGCCCGCTGGCACCGAGGTGATCAGTGCCTCCGTCAACCCGTAGGCGTTGGAGCCGATGTGGCGCGCACCGAAACGCGTGCGCCAGAGCGACTTGATTTCTTCCGGGAACGGATTGCCCTTGACCGTGTGGATCTGGCCGAAGCAACGCTGCATGGCGGCGTTGTCCGGGGCCTGCGCGAGCAGCGTGCCGAGGGCACCCAGGATGGACACCACGGTGGCGCCCGAGGTCTCCACGGCAGGCCAGAAGCCACTGACCGAAAACCGGGGCGCGATCGAGATCGTCGCGCCCACCAGCAGCGTGGACACCACGCCGGTCGCGATCGCGTTCATGTGGTAGAGCGGCAGCGGGGTCCAGAGCACATCGTCCGGCCCAAACGGCGCTGCCCGCAAGAGCAGGCGCGCCACGTGGCACATCTGGTTGCCGCTGATCATGCAGCCCTTGGAGGGGCCGGTGGTGCCGGAGGTGTAGATCAGGGCGTTGAGTGCGGCGGGGTCGGGCAGATCGGACAGGGGTATGGCATCGTGCCCCCGGTGGTCGTCCAGGTTGTCGATGGCAAAGCCCACCGTCGGGCGGATGTCGAGCGTTCCGCGAACCAGCACGCGCTGGACGTTGCCAAGCAGCTCCGCGACCTCGAACAGGCGCGGCGCGTAGGCCGCGTCACACACCACGATATCGGCCCCCGAGTCCACCACCTGGTGGCGCAGGAACTCGCCTTTGAGCGCGGTGTTCAGCGGCACGCTCACGGCCGACAGCTTGTTGAGCGCGATCCACAGCACCACCGCATCGAGGTGGTTGTCGAACAGCGAGGTGACGGTGGTGCCGGCCTTCACCCCCAAGGCCTGCAGCGCATGGGCCATGCGGTTGCTGAGCGCATCGAATTCGGCGTAGGTGGTTTTTTCCCCGCTGAAATCGAAAAGCACTTTGTGCGGATGCGCGGCGACGGCGCGGGCCAGGGCCGCGACCGGGGTATCGCGGAGTCCGGGCGTCCAGCCCGGTGTGGCGTCGGTATGTTGGCTCATTCGGTCCACCTCGCCGCACGTTGCAGCAAATTGATAGCATTGTGGTGAAAGCGCTCACCCAGCGCCTGCTCTGCCTTGCCGGCACAAGCCCTCGCAAAGGTGCCCTCCAGCAGCAGGCCCAGCTTGTAGCAAGCCAGCACGCCGTACCAATGCGCCTGGGACACATCGGCACCGGTGCGCTCGGCGTAGTACTGCACCAGCTCGGTCGCCGTGGGGAACCCCGACCAGGGTTCGATGACGATGGGTGATCCGGGGTCGTCCGCGCCCTGCCCCCGCCAGGTGGCCATCAGCCACCCTAGGTCGATCATTGGGTCACCCACCGTGCTCAGTTCCCAATCGACGATGGCGGCCAGCGCCGGGCCGTCCGGTCGGAACAGCACGTTCTTGATGTGGTAGTCGCCGTGCAGGATGCCGGGCGTGAAGCTCTTCGGCATGTTTTGCTCCAGCCAGCGCCCGACCGCGTCCACCTGCGGCAGCTCGCCCGCACCCGGCCAACCGGCGTAGCGGGAATAGCTCTGCAGCTGCGTGCGCCAGCGGCTGACCTGGCGCTCCAGAAAACCATCGAGGTGGCCCAGGTCGGCCAGGCCCGCACTAACAGGGTCCACGCGCCGCAACGCGGCCAGCCCGTCGATCAAAGCAAATCCCATGGCGCGCCGCATCGCGGGCTGGCTGGCGTGAGGTTCGGGCATGCCCACGCCCACGTTGAAGCCCTGCACCGGCTCCATGAGGTAAAAAGCGCCGCCCAGCACTTCATCGTGACCGCAGGCCGCGATGAGGCGGGCATGGGGCACGTCGGTGCCGGCCAGCGCCGCCAGGATCCGGGCTTCTCGGCGCATGGTTTCGCTGCCGTTGGCGTAGGCCGTGCCCGCCGCCTTGCGCAACACAAACTCACGACCGCCACAACGGAAGCGCACGATCAGGTTCTGCGTGCCGCCCGCCAGCAGGGTGGGCGCCTCTACCTCCCCATCGGCCAGCCCCTGCGCCTGAAGCCAACGACCCAGGCGCACAAAGTCGATGGTCGCGAGCCGCTCTTGCGCATCGCTCATGGCAGGTCCCCCACCAGCATCCCGGCGTACCGCTCTCTTGAGGCCTGTGCGCGCTGGGGCAGGTGGTAGTCGGGAAACGGGCTGTCATCGGGCACGACGTGCCGCGTGAGTTGTTCCGCTACCGTCACCTTGTGCACTTCGGTCGGCCCATCCGCCAGGCCCAGGAAGTAGGACTCGGTGATCCAGTGCATGAACGGCATTTCATCGGACAGGCCCAACGATCCATGCACCTGCAGCGCATGGCTGGCGATGTCGTGCAAAACCTTGGGCATGGCGGCTTTCACCGCTGCGATGTCCTTGCGCACCTTGCGGTAGTCCTGGTGCTTGTCGATCAGCCAGGCCGTGCGCATGACCAGCAACCGAAATTGTTCGAGCTGGATCCACGCGTCCGCGATGCGCTCCTGCACCATCTGTTTTTGTGACAGCAACGAGCCTTTGGTGCTGCGAGAAACGGCCCGCCGCAGCATGTAGTCCAGCGCTTTCCTGGCCTTGGCGATGGTGCGCATGGCATGGTGAATTCGCCCGCCCCCTAGCCGGGTTTGTGCCACCAGAAAACCCTGGCCCCGCTCGCCCAGGATGTGGTCGGCCGGCACACGGACCTGATGGAAACGCACATACGCGTGGGTCTTGGTGCCCGTGCCGTAGCCGCAGTCGCGCACGATTTCGATGCCCGGGGTTTCCGCCGGCACGATGAACGCTGATATCCGCTGGTGCGGCGCCGCACCGGGTTCGCTCTGCGCCATCACGATGAAGAACTCCGCCAGGCTGGCGTTGGACGCGAACCATTTTTCACCCTCGATCACCCAATGGTCGCCCTCCAGCACCGCACGGGTGCGGATCTCCAGCGGGTCGGCGCCGCCTTGCGGCTCGGTCATGGAGAAGCAGGACACGATGTGGTTGTCCAGCAAAGGCTGCAGGTAGCGGACTTTCTGATCAGGCGTTCCGAAGTGGGCCAGGATCTCGGCGTTGCCGGTGTCGGGCGCCTGGCAGCCAAAGACGATGGGGCCGAAACGGGCGGCACCCAGAATCTCGTTCATCAGCGCCAGCTGCACCTGGCCGTAGCCCTGCCCGCCCAACTCTTTGCCCAGGTGACAGGCCCATAAACCCTGTGCCTTGACTTGCTGCTGCAGCGGGCGGATCAAGCGCACGTTGTCGGGGTGCTTGACGTCGTAGTGGTTGCCCAGCACGAATTCCAGCGGGTCCACCTCCTCGCGCACGAAGGTGGTGATCCAGTCCAGTTTGGCCTGAAAAGCAGGTTCGGTCTCGAAATCCCAGCCCATGGTGATGCCTCGTCTTTGAAGTTCTTGAAGGGGGGTGAGCGACGCTCAAGCCCGTCAGGACAGGCCCTTGCCGCCATCCGCCAGGATGGTCTGCCCCACGACGTATGACGCCAGGGGTGAGGCCAGGAAGAGCACGGGCCCGGCGATGTCTTGCGGCGTACCAAAGCGGCCCGCAGGAATGCCACGCAACACCTTGGCGGCCCGCTCGGGATCGTCAAAGGTGACCCCGGTGAGCTTGGACGGCACCAGGCCGGGCGCCACGCCGTTGACACGGATACCATCCCGGGCCCATGCCTCGCCCAGTGATTTGGTGAGCGAAATGGCGCCCGCCTTGGACGCCGCATAGGCCGGGTTGCCGATGCGGGCCGCGAAGCCCGCCAGCGAGCTGATGATGATCAGCGCGCCCTGACGCTGCATGAGCATGGCGTGGAACTTTTGCGCGCAATCCATCAGGCTGTTGAGGTTGACATCCACCACATGGCGGAACCCTTTGGGCTCGTACTCGTCACGCCCGTAACGAACAATGCCCTGGCACAGCACAAGCACATCCAGCGCGTCAAAACCGGGCTGCAGGGCGGCGACTTCATCGCTGTTGGCCACATCGCACTGAGCGTAGTGCAGCCCCTCCAGATCGGAGCCCTTTTCTGCGGCGTAGTCCTGCGCCCGCGCGCGCGTGCCCCACACGTGCACGTCGGCACCGCGCCCTCGAAAGGCCTGGGCAATGCCATTGCCGATGCCGCTGGAGCCCCCCACCACCAGCACGCGGCGCTGGTCAAAATTGAGTTCTTTCAAGGTGTCTTCCATGGTGTCCAGTAGGATGAATGCCCGCCCTCGGGTATTTAGGTCATCATGTTAAAGCAAATGACCTAAATTATGCAACCCCAAAGTAAAGTAACCATCCATGAGCAAAAGCGACACCCGTGAGCACATCAAACTCTCCGCCCGGCGGCTGTTCGCACAGCGCGGCATCGACGGGGTGACGGTGCGGGAAATCGTGGCCTCGAGCGATCAAAAGAACTCGGGGTCCCTGCACTATTACTTTCGTACCAAGGACGCCCTGGTACGGGAGCTGATCGTTGACACCGCCCAATTGATCGATGACCGGCGCAACGCCGCACTGGACCAGATGGAAACCGAGGGTGGGCCCAGACACCTGCGCCAGGTTCTGGAAGTGCTGGTGTTTCCCTCGATCAACCTCGGCGAAGCCAACGGCGAGGAAGACACCTACCTGCGCTTCATCAGCCTGCTCGCGCTGCAGAACCGGGCCCTGCTCAACGAAGTGCTGGAGGGCGGCCTGAACACGGGCTACCAGCGTTGCCTGGCGCACATCCGGCAGCTGGTCACGGCCGTGCCTGCAACGGTGCTGGAGCAGCGCCTTGTGTTCATGAGCATTGCACTGCGCGCCATTCTGGCGGCCCGCGAGGCAAGCCTGGAACGCACCGAGACCACCCATGCGTTCTGGTCAGCAGACGGCACGCTGGGCAACCTGCTCACGGCACTCGAAGGCATGCTGTGCGCCGCCACCGATAAATGACCATGGCACCCTGAATCCGCGAGTGGCCCCGTTCTCAGGGCTGAGTGGTTAGCTGGGTGGTTGGCTGGGTGATGCGCGTGCGCAGCAGGCCGATGCCTTCCACCTCCAGCTCCACCACGTCACCGGGTTGGAGGTAACGCATCTGCTCCAGGCCACAGCCGTTGCCCACGGTGCCCGACCCGAAGAACTCACCCGGATGCAGCGTTTCGGAGCGCGAAATGTGCGCAATCACGTCCTCGAACTTCCAGTACATGTCGCGTGAATTGCCGCGCCCCCATTCCTCGCCATTGACACGGGCGACCATGTTCAGGTTGTAGGGATCGGGCAGCTCATCGGCGGTGACCAGGCAAGGGCCCATCACATTGGCGGTGTCAAAGTCCTTGCCTTTGGCCGGGCCGAGCATGCCGCCCATCTCCACGGCCTGTGCGTCGCGTGCGCTGATGTCGTTGAAGATCGTGTAGCCAAAAATGTGCTCGCGCGCCTTCTCCTTGGGTACGTCCTTGGCCCGCGCACCGATGTAGAAGCCGAACTCAAGCTCAAAGTCCAGCAGCTTGCTGTAGCTGGGCCAAATCACGTCGTCGTCCGCGCCGATGGTCGCGAAGCGGTTGCATTTGTAGTAAATGGGCTGGCGCTGAAAGGTCTCGATCACGCGGTCGTCGGCGCGGGTGTTCATGGCCTTCAGCGTGGCTTCCGGGTCCGGCGTGCGCGCGGCGCGCGCGCGGCGTGCGGCCGCAAAGCTCTGCCGCAGGTGCAGCTCGAAGCAGGAGGCATCTCGCATCTGCGGCGGGGGTTGAATGGGCGCCAGTATCTTGACCTCGCTCCGCTGCCGAACCGCCGCGCTGGGCGCGCGCGCGATCAGGCCTCGCGCGAGCTCCGAAGCCGCAGGCCCCGCCTCGATCAGCGACAGCACGCTGGCCAGCGCATCGGCGCTACCGCCGTGCACGGCCTGCGCGGCCTGCCGCAAATCCAGCACCGCTTGATCGCGCTCGATGAAGGCGCCGGCGCGGGCCGCTTCGCCGGGGGTCTGAAATGTCACAAGTCTCATGGTGTCTCTTTACGTGTTTCTTTGGAGAGAGTGGGAAACCAGGGTTCAGGGCGACCCTGGCGGGAACGAGGGTTCAATCGGTCTCGGGCGGAACCACTGCGTCAGCTGGGTCCAAGCGGCGGCGAAGCACCACGGGCGCCCCGCCGTGGCTGCGCTTGATCAGCCACTGGGACAACGAAGCGTCCATGTAGTCGGCGTGACCGGGAAACCAGTCTGCCAGCGCACGGGCGAGGTCACGAGCCACCTGCCCTGAGGCCCCGTTGCGCAGCATCTCCTGCACCTCGTGCACGGAGTTGAGGACCGCGGTGTGTTCGTCCACATGGCACTGCGCGGCAGGAAACGCGGTGCTCTCCATCCAGCGCCGCTCCTGCTCAAAATGCTCCACGGCGTGCGCCTCGAAAGCGGCGAGGCATTCGGCCAGTTCGGCGTCGCCCGCTGTTTGAAGGGCGGCCACGCACTCGACAAATTCGCGATGGGTGCCGTCCATGCCACCGTGCCCGAGCAGGTAGCGGTCAGACCATGCCATGGTGCTGCCGCCCGTAGAACCGGTGGCCGTGGATGAAAAAGATTCGAAAGACACGTTCAGCACCTCCATCATCAAACCCGACCGGCCACCGGCACGCAGGCACCGGTGACCGCACTGGCGTCGTCGGACAGCAAAAAAGCGATGACCGCAGCCAGCGAGCGCGGAGGCACCCAGCGCGTGGCATCGGCGTCGGGCATGTCGGCCCGGTTGGCGGGGGTGTCCAGAATGCTGGGCAGCACCGCGTTGACGCGTACGCCACGGTCTTTCAGTTCCTCGGCCAGTGCTTCGGTCAGGCGGGCGACTCCCGCCTTGGACGCCGCATAAGCCCCCATGCCCATGCCCGCCTTCTGCGCCGCCAGCGCGCCCACGTTGACGATGCCCGACCCAGATGCTTGTACCAAGCGCGGCAAGGCCTCGCGGCACGCAACCACTGTGCTGCGCAAGTTCATTGCGTAGAGCGCGTCCCAGGACTCCAGGCTCCCGCTCTCCAGCGTCTCCCAGCGGAAGCCACCGGCCACGTTCACCAGGCCGTCAAAGCCGTTGAGCCGCTCGCAGGCCTGGTCGAATGCCAGCCGTGTGGCGTCCGGGTCGGTCAGATCAACGCCGCCGATCACCGCCGCCACGCCAGGCACATCCTCGGCCGGCGCACGGTCAAGCAGGACCACGCGGGCGCCGTGTTCGGCGAGCACCGCACCAACGGCACGGCCCAGTACGCCCAAGCCGCCGGTCACCACGATATGGCGGTTCGCCAAAGAAATTTCAGTCATAAGTGCGCAGAGTTGGTGTAAACCATTAGTTAGACATATTGACGATATTTGTTCACATATTAAACTCATTCGAAGTCCTTGCGTCAATTCGTGGCGACCCTGACCCCCACCCGCTGTCCGCATCACACACCACCTGCCCATGCCCCGAAAACTGCCCCAGATCACCAGCGACTCGTCGGCCTTCTGGCAAGGCGGGGAAACGGGTCAGCTGATGATCCACCGCTGCAGCGCATGCATGCGTTTCTTCCATCCGCCGGCACCGATGTGCCCGCGCTGTGGCTCGATGGACGTGGCCCCCGAGCCCACGAGCGGTCGCGGCCGTGTGGCCACTTTCACCGTGAACCATCAGGCCTGGAAACCGGAGCTGACCGAACACTACGTGGTGGCCATCATCGAGCTGGACGATCAGCCCGGCTTGCGCCTGCTCAGCAATGTGGTGGGAATGCCGCCTGAACAGGTGCGGATCGACATGCCGGTTCACGTGCTCTTTGAGCAGCACGAAGACGTCTGGCTCCCGCTGTTTCAGAAAGCCGAATGATGTTCGATCACCTGTACGAAAAGAACGTGGCGATTGCCGGAGTGGGCCAGTCGGAGGTGGCTCGCCCGTCCGACAAATCTGCAATGCGCCTGACCCTGGACGCTTGTCTGGAGGCCATTGCCGACGCCGGGCTCACCCGCGAAGACATCGATGGCGTGGCCTGCTGGCCGGGCGACAACAACAACGGCAACAGTTTTTCGCCGGTGGGGCCCAATGCCCTGATTGGAACCATGGGGCTCAAGGTCAACTGGTATGGTGGAGGCTATGAAGGCCCTGGGCCGTTGGCAGGCGTGATCAACGGCGCCATGGCCATCGCTGCGGGCTTGTGCCGTCATGTGCTGGTGTTTCGCACGATCACCGAAGCGAGCGCCCGGCGTGTCGACAAGAACGCCAATGCCTTGAGCAACAAGACCACCGGACGTGACAGCAGCTTCTTCTGGCAGTGGTACACCCCCTATGAAGTCCATTCGGCCATCAATCTGATGGCGATGTACGCACAACGGCATTTCCATGAATACGGCACCACCCCGGAACAACTGGCGCAAATCGCCCTGACCTGTCGCGCCAACGCCGAGGTCAACCCGAAAGCCGTTTACCGCACGCCCATGACCATGGACGACTACATGGCATCACGCATGATTTCGACGCCGCTGCGCATGCTCGATTGCGACGTGCACTGTGACGGGGCTACGGCGATCGTGCTCTCGCACATGGATGCCGCGCGCGCGGGTCCGAACCCGCCCATCCGCCTGGAGGCAATCGGCTCGGCCCTGCACCAACCTTGGTCGTGGGACCAGATTTCATTGACCGGCGGGGCCAGCATCGACGCAGCCAACATGATGTGGCAGCGAACCGACCTCAAGCCCTCGGATGTCGGCAACGCCCAGCTGTACGACGGCTTCTCCATCCTCACCATGCTGTGGCTGGAAGCCCTGGGCCTGTGCCCCGTGGGTGAAAGTGGTCGCTTTGTCGAGGGTGGCGCGCGCATCGCCCGTGGTGGCGCCCTGCCGATCAACACCAACGGTGGTCAGCTCTCAGGTGGGCGAACCCATGGCCTGGGCTATGTGCATGAAGCCTGTACCCAGCTGTGGGGCCGAGCTGGATTGCGGCAAATCGCGCCTCATCAGGTAGCAGTCGCGGCGGCCGGTGGTGGTCCGCTGGCCGGCTCGCTTCTGCTCGTTCGGGAGTGATGCGATGCAGGCCAACCCGCTCTTCGCCCACCACCCGGAATGATTGAATGACACAACACCTCTCCCGGGGGTCACATACTCCACGTGGTCTGGGCATTGATCTGACCGAGTTCAAGAACGCCTGGCGCATCGTCCTCTTGGCCACGCTGGGACTCGCGATCAATTCAAACTCGTCCATGCTGTACGCATATGGCGCGATGATGGTCCCTTTGCAACAGACCTTTGACTGGGCGCGCGCCGATCTTCAGTCGGCGGTGAGCTTCATGTTTCTCGGGTCGGTGGTGGCATCGCAGATCGTGGGGTGGCTCAATCTGCGTTTTGGCATGAAACGCGTCACTGTGATTTCACTGTGCATGCTGTCCCTGACCTTCATTGCGATGACGCGTATGGGTCCTTCCATAGTTACGCTTTACCTGAGCTTCTTCCTGATGTCCATGGCCAGCATGGGCACCATGCATGTCACGTGGACGCATTTGGTCAATCTCTGGTTTGAGCACAATCGCGGCCTCGCACTGGCGCTGGTCCTTTCTGGCACCGGTCTGGCCGCAATGCTTATTCCATCCGCGGTCAGTTCGGTAATCACCCGATGGAACTGGCAGGCGGCATTCTGGTTGCTGGCCACACTTCCCGTCGCCCTGGTGTTGCCACTGGTTCTGGCCTGGATGAAAGAGCCAGCCTCTGCACCGATTCGCGACCGAAACCAGCCGGCACCCTCGACCGCGCCAGTGACAGGGTTCTCGTTGCGCGAAGGTGTGCGCAACCCCCGTTTCTGGCTCCTGAACATTGCCTTGTCCATGATCGTGGCCTGTGTGGTGACACTGGTCACGAATGGCGTTCCCCTGTTGCGCGACAAGGGGCTGGAGGCCGTGGACGCCGCGCGGATCTTCGGCAGCTTTGGCGTGTCACTGATTCTCGGGCGGGTCGTTGTGGGATACCTGGTCGACCGGCTCTGGGCCCCGGGTGTGGCTGCCGTGACCTTGAGTTTGCCAGCCTTGGGATGTCTGCTGCTGGGCACCAGCGGTGCGAACGATACCGCCTGGCTGGTGGCAGGGGTCATGCTGGTGGGCATTGGCGCAGGTGCTGAATTCGACCTGGCAGCGTTCCTCGTTTCGCGGTATTTCGGCATGCGCGACTACGGCCGCCTGTTCGGCATTCACCTCGGACTGATCACCCTGGCCTCCACCCTGGCCCCATGGCTCTTCGGACAGCTCTACCGGAGCACCGGCACGTACCAGGCGACGCTGATGGTCTGCGGCCCCATGTTTCTCGTTGGGGGTCTTGTATTGCTTGCTCTGGGTCGTTACCCGACATTTGACCGCCACGCCACCTCCGACCTATCCCATTCAGTCTGAACACCATGTCGCCCAAAACCATTGTCATCGTCGGAGCCGGCCAAGCCGGATATCAAGTAGCGGCATCGCTGCGGCAGGAGGGGTTTGATGGGGCGATCACACTCGTCGGCAACGAACCTGGCGTGCCCTACCAACGCCCGCCCCTGTCCAAGGCCTATTTGTTAGGAAAGGTCGGTGTGGCAGCGCTGAGGTTTCGCCCACCCGAGTACTTTGACGAACACCACATCACGCGAATTCACGGCACCGCGAGCGGCATTGATCGTGAGCGCCGCGAGCTTCTTCTCGCGAGTGGCGAAAGACTCACCTACGACCACCTGGTGCTAGCCACTGGCGCGCGCAACCGTGTACCCACGATCCCGGGCATCGAGCTTGAAGGCGTGTTTGGTTTGCGCAGCCTGGCCGATGCGGACGGGCTGTCGCAACGGCTGGACAATACAAAACATGCGGTGGTCATCGGGGCCGGTTTCATCGGCCTGGAGTTTGCCGCCGTTGCGGCCGCACGGGGTATTTCGGTCGATGTGCTGGAGCTGGGCACACGGCCCATGGCGCGCGCGGTCTCCGTGATCACCTCCAGTGTGTTCGATCAGGCACACGCCAGCTGGGGCGTGCGCATTCGCTACCGGGAAAGTCTCGCGGCTATCCAGGGGCGTGATGGTCATGTGACCGGTGTGCAGCTGGCGAGCGGGGAGTTACTGCCTGCCGATCTTGTGGTGTACGGCATCGGTGTGCTGCCCAACGAGGAACTGGCCAGCGAAGCAGGACTGGCGGTCAACAACGGTATCGCCGTGGACGCACAGCTGCTCACCAGCGATTCGACGGTGTCTGCGATTGGCGACGTGGTGAGTTTCCCCAGCCCCTGGGCACCGCTGCCCATCCGCCTTGAATCGGTCCAAAATGCCGTAGATCAGGCCAAGACCGTGGCAGCCCGGATCATGGGAAAGCCCGTCAACTACGCCGCCCTGCCCTGGTTCTGGACCGACCAGGGAGAACTCAAACTACAAATTGCCGGTCTCTCCGACGGACACGATGAAACCGTGGTTTTGGGATCCGTCGAGCAACACCAGATCAGTGTGCTGTGCTTTCGCGCCGGTCGTTTGGTGGCAGTGGAATCGTGCAATCGGCCAGCAGACCACATGGCGGCGCGCAAGCTCATTGCACGCAACACGCAGTTGAGTCCTGCTGAGGCAGCAGTTGCGGGCTTCGATTTAAAAGCATTCGAAGCATCGACGCGCGATACCGCCTGAAAACGCGCCGATCCAGCAGCTGCCGCCGGGCCTGCAATGGCCCAGCGTGGCGTGGATCGGACCCTATCCAGGCCCAAACCTGCTACTGCCAATTGCCCCGCGATATGAATCGTTTAAAAATCTCCACCCGGCTTGCCATCTCATTTTCCATCATGGTGCTGCTACTGGTCGCGCAGGGCGCAATGGTGTTGTTCCTGTCCGCTGGGCAGCGTGAGGCGATGGTCGACATCGTCCAAAGGAGCGCACCCATCAACAAGGCCTTGGGTGCAGTGATCGATGGGTCGAACATGGAAACCATCCAGTTCCGCAATCTGGCTTTGTTCTCGTCACCGGACATCCAGAAAGCGGCGTTAGCACGGATCAAGGTCGAACGCGACAACATCGCCGCGCAGACACAAATGCTGGATCAGCTCATCGCATCTGAGGAAGGCATGGCCTTGCACCAGCGCATCAAGCCGCTGCGCGCCAAGGATCTTGCATTGGGCAATGAATTTCTTGAACTGTTTGCCAAAGAACAATGGGTTGAGGCGCTGGCCTTGCTCGAGAGCAAACAGCGCCCAGCGCAGATCGAATACCAGAGCGCGATTCGCAAGCAAGCGGAACTCCAGGCGCAATTCATGAACGAAGCCGGCCAGCGGGCCGAATCCGCCACCCGCAATTTGACGCGGGGGCTCCTGGTCGCGAGCGCCGTGAACATAGCTCTGGCGCTGTTCCTGGCCATCACCATCATCCGCTCGATCACGCGCCCCCTGGCGCAGGCTGTGTCAATGGCCGACCGCGTGGCCAGCGGCGATCTGAGCGGCCAAATCACGGTGCAGTCACAGGACGAAATGGGCCAACTGCTAAACACGCTGCAGCGCATGCAACACAGCCTGGTGCAAACTGTCACGGCGGTGCGTGGCAATGCGCAGGGCGTGGCCTCAGCCAGCGCCCTGATCGCATCGGGCAACCATGACCTGTCGGGCCGCACCGAAGAGCAGGCCAGCGCACTCGAACAAACCGCTGCGTCGATGGAGCAACTGAGCTCCGCGGTCAAGCAGAACGCCGAAAGCGCTCGCCAGGCCAACCAGTTCGCCATGAGCGCCTCCACCGTGGCCGTGCAGGGCGGCGAGGTGGTGGCTGAAGTGGTTGAAACAATGAAAGGCATCAACACCAGCAGCAACAAAATTGCCGACATCATCAGCGTGATCGACGGCATTGCGTTCCAGACCAACATCCTTGCTCTGAACGCGGCGGTGGAAGCGGCCCGCGCCGGCGAGCAAGGCCGTGGCTTTGCGGTGGTGGCAGGCGAAGTGCGGGCGCTGGCCCAGCGCTCTGCCGCCGCAGCCAAGGAAATCAAGCAGCTCATCACCGACAGCGTGGAACGCGTGGAACAGGGGTCGCAGCTTGTGGACAAGGCCGGCGCCACGATGACGGAGGTGGTTACAGCCATCCGTCGTGTGACCGGCATCATGGGCGAGATCAGCGCAGCCAGCAGCGAGCAGAGCCAGGGAGTGACACAGATCGGCGAAGCCGTTGCGCAAATGGACCAGGCCACCCAGCACAATGTCGCACTGGTGGAGGAAATGGCCGCCGCTGCCAGCAGCTTGAGCAACCAATCCCAATCGCTCGTGGAGTCAGTGGCGGTGTTCAAGCTGGCGGGCGGCGAAATAGTGCGAACCATCAGTGCCGTGCCCTTGCCCCGCAAGCCTCACGCAAGTGCACCGATGAAACCGGTTGCGCTCGCACTTGGCAAGTAGCCGGGCCGAAGCATTAAAGAGGCGGCGCCCTGCCGCCCCGCCGTCATTGCCGCTTCTCTGGCTAGCAAAACCCCGCACTCGCCATGCGCAGTGAGGGCGATTGGGGGGGGGCCTCTGCCCTTTTCGCAGGTCTCTTTTGCTGCGGCGCGCGCGGACCTCCACAAGCCAAGCCCATCTCCATCCAATCCAAAATTCAACGCTGGAATCAGCGTCAAAACAAAAAACCCCTGGTACAAACCGGGAAGATCTGCCAGGGGCTAAAACCCCAGATTCCATGGGGTACCGTGTCAATCACCGGCCTTGGGGGTCCGGTACTTGCACCTTGGAGAAATTGTCCAGATCCGGTCCGATTCAGGCCATGACTCCCAGATAGTCAGCCTTGCCCAGCTCCACGCCGGCCTGTCGCAGCAATGCGTAGGCCGTGGTCACGTGGAAGAAGAAGTTGGGTAGAGACCATTGCTGCAAAAAAGTCAGACCTGTGAAATGCAGCGGTTCGCCTTGCCGCTGCGGAAGGACAAGCTCCCTCTCGGCACTTCCCTCCAGCTGCTCCGGCGAGACCCCCTCGACAAAGGTGATGGCATCCCGCACACGCACCCGCAAACCCTCAAAGCTATCGTCCGAACCTTGAGCCACAGGCAGATCGATGGAGCCCAGACGTGCAACGGCTAAGCGGGCCACCTCGCTCGCGATGGTTACTTGTTTTCCAAAGGAAAGCATATCGGGCGACAGCTTCGTGCTCAGAAATACCCCGCTGTCAAAGCCCCTGGCTTTGGCATGCCCTTCGGCTTTATCAAGCCATGTCAGCAGGTTGCGCAGCATGCGCACATAGACTTCCGCGCTGGCGGCATACATAGAAAAAGACATGATTGAAAAAAGTGGGGTCAGAGTTTGTTGGAACCCATGCGAGCGAAGAATTCGCGCATAGGCACCATGGACGGAGAATGACTGGTAAAGCCACCATCCACAGGGATCACCGCACCGGTGATGAATGAAGATTCGTCGCTGGCCAGGAAACTCACCACATCGGCAATCTGACGGGGCGAACCCAGCTGCGGTGTCAGGTGCTGGTCCAGAAGAATCTGCTTGATCTCTTCCGGAACACCCTTCTGGGCGTGCTCGTTGAGTACAAAACCGATCATGATGGCGTTGGATCGAATGCCCTCCTTGCCATACTGGGCGGCAACCGAACGCGCCAGCGCCATCAAAGCCGCCTTGGAGGCGGCGTAGGCGGTCAACGTCACATCACCCAGAAGTCCGAAGCCCGAGGTCGCAAAGATGATGGCCCCGCCACCCCCTTTGAGCATGTGTGGAATGGTGTGCTTGCAGCACAGCATGGCACCACGCGCATTGACATTCATGGCCCGATCCCATGCGGCGATGTCCACGTTGCAAACATCTCGATCACCGGCACGTTGGGCCGGATCCAGTGCAGCCGCGTTGTTGTGCAGTACATCAATCCGTCCATACTTCGCGACCACAGCAGACACCATCGCAACAACTTCCGCTTCAGAGGTCAGGTCGGTCTGCAGTGCCAGCGCCTGGCCACCGGCAGCTTCAATCTCCGAGGCCACAGACTGCGCTCCAGCCAGATGGATGTCCACCACGGCAACACGTGCACCGTGGAAAGCCAGCGAGCGGGCACATTCAGCGCCCAGGCCGGCACCCGCACCGGTGACGATGGCCACCTTGCCATCCAGTTTGCGTTCACTCATTGCGTCTCCAGAAAATGAGGGGCGTGACAACGTCATTCGCCGGTAAAACAGGGTGCACGCTTTTCGCGGAACGCGAGTGCGGCCTCCTTGACATCGTGCATCGGTACCAGCATGGCGAACAGATTCAGCTCCAGGTCCAAGCCGCTTTTTAGGTCGAGGTGCGTGGCCGCACGCGCCGCCTGCTTGACGAAAAGCGTGGCAGTGGGAGGCTTGATGGAAATGCGGTCGGCCAACGCGGTCACTTCATCTTTCAGTGACTCGGGGCTGCCGGCCACTCGCGTGACCAAACCGATGTCAAACGCCCGATGGGCATTCATGCGGTCACCAGTCAGCAACAGATCCAAGGCCCGACCCGGCCCGACCACGGACCCGAGACGCTGAGTCCCACCGCCGCCAGGAATTAAGCCCAGACCCGTCTCAGGGAGGGCAAATACGGCATCCGGCGAGGAAAAACGCAGATCACATGCCAAGGCGAGCTCCATCCCCCCACCCATGCAATAGCCGTGAATGGCAGCAATGACTGGCTTTTCGGTACGGTCCAGCGCTTCAATCCAGCGCGACTTCTGCATGCGTCGGCGCACCTGAACCGATGACTCGGCAGCCCGCCGCTCCTTGATGTCGGCCCCGGCACAAAACCCACGCTCACCCGCCCCGCAAATCACGATCACGCGCACGGACGGATCTCCGTCCAACTCGGCCAACGCCGCTGGAACACCACGGCGTATGTCATCGTTGATCGCATTGATCTGGTCCGGGCGATTGAGCACGATCCAGCCTACGGCTCCCCGACGCTCCACCTTGACGGCCGGCTCAAGGGTTGTCGCTTGAACACGCACTTTTGCACTAGGGTTTTGGACGGTAGTTTCCATGATCTGTTCAATATTCCTCGAACTCAAACAGCTGCCCACGCACATCAGCGGGATCGACACGAATCAGCGACTTGCCGCCCACCGCTTCACATTCATCGATCCAGGTGAACCGCGTGCCACGGGCCTTCAGGTCATCGGCTTTGGCCTGGAGGCCTGTGACTGCAATGCGGATGTAGTAGGGACCGGGACCCCAGGAGTTCAAATAAACGCCAGCATCACCGTTCCAGCGGGTCGCTTCAATGACGTCCAGCGTGGCGCTGTGCGGCACAGTGAAACCCATGCGGGCGCGGCGGTATCCCTCCTTGCCCAGCGACTCCACCGGACCGGTGGGCTCCCAGTCCAGGTTGCTCGATACGGTGCGCAGCGTTTCGTCCAGGTTGCGCACGATGTAGCCACGCGAGGTGACGCGCACCATGTCGCCAGGCTTGGAGTCACGCGGTTCGGGAGGAGGCAACTTGAAGGTATCGGCTGGCATCTGAAGCGGCTCAAGGGGCATGACCTCGATGCACAAGCCGCCATCCACCGAGGGGTGGTAGTGGGGGTCTTCGGGCGTGGCGCCCAGCCAGAGCCGGTCGAACGGCATATCGGGGGTACGCTGAGCCATGCGGAACCGCAAGCGCCGGCGCATGAGCTTCTCGACCAACTGATCGAACTTGTCACCCCGAGCGGCGAGCACGATGGAGTGGGTCACCATGGGGCGATGCGGCCCCTGGTAAGCCTTGAGACTCTCAAGGAAATCGTGAAACATCGGATCACCCGGATTGGGTTGGTCCAGATGGCACTGTGGCTCGATGCGGGTGGGCGCAACAGCGAGCGACTTATGGACACGCAAGAAGTGGGCGATATATGGATGCCCATCAAACGCTTGGCGCCAGTTGGGGTGGCCGTGGATACCCAGCTTCTTCACCAGCAAATCTGCCATACCGTCAGGGTCGGACAGCATCATATCGGCACTCATCAACAAATCAAACACAGGCGTTGCTCCAAGAATTATTGGGGAAGGGTAAAAGGCGCAAGAAAAAAATCAGCCCGCTCGCAACTGGGTTTTGTTTTGCTGCGGGTTGAGCAGGAAATGAGACAAGGCGGGAATCAGCACCAAGGCGCCCACCATATTCCAGAGAAACATGAAGGTCAGCAAAATGCCCATGTCGGCCTGGAACTTAATCGGTGAAAAAGCCCAGGTGATCACACCAGCGGCCATGGTCAGACCGACCAGCGCTACCACGCGACCGGTGAAGTCGAGTGACTTGCGATATGCCTCGGCGAGCGTCGCCCCTCGACGCTGCATGGCAATCTGAACGCTCAACAGATACAAGGCATAGTCGACACCGACTCCGACACCCACGGCGATCACAGGCAGCGTCGCCACTTTGAGACCGATGCCCATCCAGACCATCAGTGCCTTGCAGATGATGGTGGTCATAACGAGAGGAATCATGGCCACGATGGTGGCCCGCAGGCTGCGGAAAGTCAGCAGACACAACAATGCTGTGGCACCGTACACCGCCAAGTACATCAGCAGGATGCCGCGTTCGACCTCAATGTTGGTCGCCGCCTCGATGCCAGCAGAGCCTGCGGCCAACAGGAAGCGCGGCCCGTCTTCGGCTTTGGCACTGTTGTGTTCGGCAGCAAAAGCCTCGCTCACCTTGAGCACACGATTGAGCGTGTCGGCTTTGTGATCGGCCAGGTAGGCGATCAACGGCGATACCGCACAAGAGGTGTTGGTGATGTCCGGAGTAGCAATCATGGCCGCACCCACGGCGGCATTGGTGATGCCTTGGTCACGGCTGATGGTGAGCCATTTGCCACTGCCTTCGTTCAAGGCAGCGGTGATGAAGCGCGTGGATTCTGCCAACGAACTGGTCGCTTGCACGCCTTCCGTCTGGCGCAGCGCCTGGGCCAACTGGTCCATCAGCTGCAAGGTGCCATACAGGCGGCAGCCATCGTCCGGATTGGTCATTATGACCACGAACTGGTCGGTCGACAAGCCGTAGTGAGACGTGATGTAGGCACTGTCTCGGTTGTAACGAGAGTCCTGCCTCAATTCGGGAGCCCCCGGATCCAGGTCGCCTATGCGCAGGTCAAACATCACCACCGTACAAACCACCGTAATCAGCGCAGCCAGTGCTACGGTGACAGTGGCCGCACGCCGTTCCGTCAAACGGTCCAATCCGCTCCAGGCGCGACCCAGGATGCCCCGCTTCTGACCGACATCTTCGTCCAAAGCCCGACGGGCCGCTTCTGGACTGACCCCGATGTAAGACAAGGTCACCGGGATCAACACCAGTTTGGTGAAGATCAGCACCGTGATCCCGATGCTGGTGGTCAGGGCCAAGTCGCGGATCACAGGGATATCGATGATCACCAGCACAGCGAAACCGACGATGTTGGTCAGCAGTGCCGTGAGGCCCGCCATGAACAGACGCCGGAAGGTGTAGCGAGCGGCGACGTATTTGTGCGTGCCTCTTCCCACGTCTTGCAGGATGCCATTCATCTTCTGGGCACCATGCGAGAGTCCGATCGCAAAAATCAGAAACGGAACCAGGATCGAATAAGGATCCAGTTCGTAGCCCAGCAGGCTCATCAGACCCAGCAGCCACACCACACCGGCAACAGCCACGCTGACCAGAAGCAATGTGCTGCGGATGCACCGGGTATAGAGATAAACAAACAGGGCAGCGACCGCCACCGAGAGCCCAAAAAAGAGCATCACCTCATAAAGCCCGGCGATCAGATCACCCACGATCTTCGCGAAGCCAACGATGTAGACGCCGGTGCTCTCATCCTCAAACGACCGGATCTTCTCCTCCAGCGCACGCGAGAACTCACCGTAGTTCATCGGCTCACCCGTTTGTGGATGCCGATCCAGCAACGGCGCAATGATCATCGTCGAGCGCGAGTCGTTGGCGACCAGACTGCCAACAATGCCAGAACGCTCAATATTTTCCTTGAGCTTGGCAATCGATTCCGGCGTACCACTGTAGTCAGGTGGCATGACAGGGCCACCCACAACACCCTCTTCCGTCACCTGGCGCCAACGCACGATGGGCATCCAGAGCGACTTCATCCAGGAGCGGTCGACCCCTGGAATCAGGTAGAGGGTGTCATTGATCTTGCGCAGCTTCTCCAGGTGGGCCACGTCGTACACATCACCACTTTTGTTTTCCACGACAATGCGCACCGTGTTGCCAAGCCCTGGCAACTCATTGCGGTAAGCAAAATAGTTTTTTATGTACGGGCTGGACGATGGAATCATCCGCTCAAAGCTGGCGTTGACTTCGAGCTTCAATGCGAAAAAGCCCAACACGACAGTTGCAACGAGGCAGAGCAGCAATACGAACAACCGGTTGTTGAACACCAGTTGTTCCAGGCGGCTTCCCGAGTTGCGGTCAAACTTGGCCGGATCGCTGACGACCGGCATGGCGGGCTGTTGGGAATGAGCAGACATCAGATCTTTCGCAGTTGCTGATCAAGAAATCGGCAACCTTTATTTCACTTGCGCTGATAACGCGATCACACCAACACCATTCAAGCGGGCGAGAGCCAACCGATTGGAGCTGGTCAACGCAGCGCCATAGACCTCGGAGCCATGAGCCTGGTCATAAGTAGAAGCACGCGACGCACCGAAATTCACGGAAAGCACGTCACCCTTCTGCGACACAAGGAACACCGCATCGCCGTGGACAACCGCCCCGACCAAATTGGCATCTACGCCGGTCTCGATTTTTCGCCAACTCTGGCCGGCATCCTCGCTCACAAAAGCATTACCGCGAAGACCATAGGCCAGCAGTCTTGAGGCCAACAGATCGATACCAAAGAAGCTGCCGTTGTAGGGTGTCTCGACACGCTCAAAGCGCTGCCTCTCAGCGTTCAAACGCATCACCAGCCCCTGTTCACCCGCAACGAAAGTTGCACCATCACCGCCAGTCAGTGCATACAGGTGGAAGCGCTGATCGTTGTCTGCTTTGCTCTGCCAGGACTGCCAGTTCTTTCCGCCGTCTGTGGTTTGCAGGATCAAACCAAAACCACCCACGGCGAATCCCGTGAGGCCGTCTGCAGCGAACCGGATGTCGAGCAAGGGTGCGGGCCAGACGTCGGCCGTGGCCGATTGCTCCATCGTTCGCTCGATTTCAGCCTCCAGTTGTTCAGAACCTTTGGCGGCTTCACGCAGCAGTTTCAGCACGGCGCGACCGTCCAACATACGCTCCCACGTAGCACCCCCATCAACAGAGCGCAGGGCCACTGCATCGTGACCTACGGCCCAGACCACGTTGGGACCGGCGAACCGGACGGTAGCCAGATCGGTGGACACCGGGCTGGTAACCTGGCGCCACGATCCTCCACCATCTTCCGTTCGCAGAATCAAGCCTCGCGGCCCCACCGCGACCGTAAGCCCACCCTGGCTGGCCACTCCACTGATCATCGACCGCAGCGCCGTCGCAAGCTTTGGCGACGGCACGTCCATCAGATCCCCGGAGGCGGCACCCTGCGCTGCGATCACCAGGGGGCCAATGACCATTGCGCTTAACCCCATCAGCACGGCGAGATGCCAACGCAGTCGATTGAATGCCTCAGGGAAAAAACGCAGTGACATCATGGTTCCGGGATCAGGCTGGTATCTGTGTTGCCAAGGGCTCAACGAGCCGACTCACGCGACACAATGGCTTCAGGGTTCATCTCGCGCTCACTGCGCACCGATGAAAGCACCTTCCAGCCACCCACCATCACGTCGTTGACATAGGCGTACATTCCCTTATTGAAGTCGTACACCACATTTTTCGCTGAGAAAGGAATCAGCTTGTCGTACATCGGCGAGGTTGTTTGGAACAGCGAGCGGTATAACTGACCGTTCTGGTCAAAGGCGTCGTAGCTAGCAGCACCGCTCAAGTCTTCATCGAAGTAGTAGACGCGCTTGGAATATGCGTGACGCTGACCAGGTTTGAGCGTCGCCTCAACGACCCAGACGCGGTGCTTCTCCCAACGCTCGCACTCCGGATTGACGTGCGCAGGCAGCAAAGCTTTTTCAGCAGTAGGGCAGTCGTACTGGTTCTTGTAACCGTTGTACTGTATGTACATCTCCTTCTTGCCGATCAGCTTGAAATCGAAGCGATCCATGATTCCGGAGAACACGAACAGTTCGTCAAACAGTGTGACGCCGCCCATGCTGGCTACTGGGGTGTCGTAGGAGAACTCAGGAGCGAGCTTCACGCGGCGCAGGCCCGGGGTGTAACTCCATGCCTTGCGGGCACGGGCAACCGGATCAATGTAGTCAGCCAAACCGGTCATTTCACCGGCGCGGCGCGCGGGCGATTTGCTGATCGAATACGTCCGCCAGGCCATGTCGGCATCGCGGTCTTCCACATCCGTCTGGTAGTACACGAAGTCCTGGAACGTAGCCTGCTCAGCCGTCATCACGGCCTTACCGGAGGAATCGACTACCCAAGAGCGCGATGCCGTGGTGTTGATCATCGCATCACCCTGGTAGCGCAGAATCTGGTTCCACATCACCTCATATCCCGTCTTTGGAATAGGAAACGGCATGCCACCACGGCAACTGCGGTCGATCGCGAGGCCCTCTTTGGTCGTCTTGCAGGTCGTTGCGTTGCGCACCGTCGCATCCAGAATCTTTTTGGGATAAGCCGCCGTTCTGTGTGTGGGATAGACATTGAGGTGGTACGTTGGGTGCTTGGTCAACAACTGCTTCTGCCCTTCGCTCAACAACGCCGCATGTTCGGCCATGTTCTTGCTGTCGATGCGCAGCAGAGGCTTTTCGTCCTTAAACGGATCGACCCAGAAGCCACTGTCCGGCTTGAAGCCTGCCGGTGCCTTGGTCAACCCCCCGGTATATGCCGGAATGCTGCCGTCGGCATTGCCCGCCTTGATAGAACCAAAATGGGTCAGCGTGGCGCCCAGTTGTTTGGACTCTTCAGCGGAAACGGCTGCAAAAGCTGGCACAGCTAGGCTGACAGCAGCCAGCGAAAGAATGTTTTGAATTTTCATGATGGCAACTCCTGAGAATCAGAACGAGGTCTTATAGGTTAAGAACAGGCGACCACGATCGGTTGCACCCACGTTGCTGTTGAGTGCGTTGCCGCCAATGGCGGCAGTACCCGCAGCGTTGTATTTGGTCGGCACCGATATGTCCGCATAGGTTAGGCTGAATTCATGCCTGCTCGCATAGGTAGCAGCAACGCCCACCGACCACTTGAGCAGGCCTTCAAAGCCACCACCACCGGTGGCCGCCGTCCCCTTCATGCCGTAACTGAGGGTCATTGGCACGGAGACATCCAAAGACGGTAGCAGGCCCAGATATTGGGGTGTGAAGCGCATCGCGACTTCCCAATAGTTTTTGGTGGAACAGGTGTCGCTAACATCCCCCGGCTTGGCAGTGGCGCCGCTGGTACCAAGCTTGACGCAACCGGCATAGCCCACGCCGCGATACAGCTGCTCGTTGGCGGTGACGTTCATCAGACGGCTATAGGCCAATTCTCCGATCAGCGTCCCGGTATCCCAGAGGGACGTTTTGGGCAAACCATACGTCCCGTTTACCACTGCATGGAAGGTATCCCCTGCCGCGCCCGTGCTGGTGGTGGTGTAGCTGCCTACGGAGTTGAGATGCGCATCTTTGCGCCAAGACACTTCGGCGCCGACACTCACAGGCCCCACGGGTTTGGACAGACTCACACCAAAAATCTTGGTAGCGGCAGGGTAGACGAACCTGTAACTACTAGGCAGAGCAGGGCCCAGAAGGGCATTGAACGGTGCCGCCACCGGAATGAAGCTGGTCAGTTGAATGCCGGTTTCCGGGTTGGTATCGTTGAAGCGCCGGTAATAAACACCCACCGTCGAATCGATGGAGTCGACATCCATACGGGCAGACAATCCCCAATTTTTGTCGCCTGAAGTCTTGGCGACTCTGTTGGCCATGGTCAGACATGCATAGGGACCCAAAGCGGGGTTGCACGGCGTCAGGCCAAAACGATCCACACCAGGTGCGTTGTCGGCCCCCATCAGGTACGTGCCAGCGTACGGCACACGCGTTGCTGCCCAGTCCAGCGCATACTGACCCGCAATAGACACCTTGTCGGTTACCTGTGCCTTGAACGTCAACTGATTGATAGGCATGAAAGTCTCCTTGGTCTCGATACCAGGACTGGAGACAGCTTTCACACCATCAATAGGGGATTGACCGTAGGAAATGGCATGTGCACCGATGAACATGCCCTCGCCCCAAACCACAGTGTGCTTACCCAACTTGACATTGACGGGAACAGCGCCCAGATCGAAGTTGGACCAAACGAAAGCATCCAAGACTTCACCGGACGGGCCGTGGACAAAGCGGTTGACCTCGTTGCTATACCGGTTGTTGTTGTACGACGTTGCCTGTCCCGCAGGCGATGAAACCGAGGTGTTTCTGTACGCATTGTCGTACCAGCCTGCGGCACTGATCCGCGCGCCAAAGATCCCCTTGTAGTTAAGATCAAGCTCCCCCAACAGATCGAGTCGGTTGGACACGACGTCTCCGCGATCAAACTTGGCGTTTCCTTCATCGGTGGTGGCAAAATTCAACAGTCGTTTATCTTGTGACTCGGTACGAACCCCCAAGTTGTAGCGAACCGTCGCATCGGCACGCACCTTGAGGTCTGGATTGCCAGAATCAATTTCCATGGCCTGGGCACCACTGGTTGCGACCAATGCAGCTGCAGCGGCAATTAAGTGCACCGCGGCCCGGGAAGGAGCCGTCCTCGTTTGTCGATTCTTCATGCGTTTGTCTCCATCAATTGGGGATTTACCTAATACTTGGCACAAGCTTCAGTCGGCACTCCCCTGCGTCCCCCTGAGATTTCAGGGCTGACCAGCGCTGCTTGCACTCATTCTGTATGCCGCTTGCAATTCTGCATTTAGAATTTTTTTCCCTGTTTGGGGTTTTCACCTAATTTGAACAAATTTATCTTTATCGTCTAACAAATCTTAAGCACCTGCAGCATTAGAAGCGCCATGCGGACGCCAATGCAATCCTTGGGTAGATGCAAAGTGAGTCGCACCGGCTGTAGCAGCGAAGCCGTCCCCCAGCCCACGCGACATGGACTTCTCTGCAGTCGTACAGTGAGCCCATCTTGAGATATGCGTCCGGACAACCCATCTTGTGCATGACGGGTGTTAATCGCCAGCACAAGAGTCCGATAGATGCACCGTCATAAAGTCACACCTGTCAAGCCGTCGACATGTGCACCGTCGAGGCTCATCTAGCGAATGCTAGTGACGAGGGTCTTTCGCTATGCCATGCTGTGACGGCTGTCGGTGGTGACCACAAACTTGCGTTTTGTCTTGGCTTTGATGCCGTGCTGCTGCATGAGCTTGCGAACCCGGTCTTTGCTCACCCGGATGCCACGCGCCAGCAGGTCCTTGTGCATGCGCGGCCAGCCGTATTCGCCCTTGACTTGGGCGTGGATGGCACGGATATGCACAAGCAGAGCCTCGTCTGTTGATTTCCACGCAAACCTAACCCACCCTTGTTCGTGAACTTCACGCTCACGTTGTGGATAAGTTCTTGGCTGCCTTCTCCTTCTTGGGGGTCTGTGGTGGTTGCGGTGCAGAGCTGTTCTTGAACCGATAGCTGTCATTGCCGGTTTCCAGAATATGGCAGTGATGCGTGAGCCGGTCCAGCAGTGCCGTGGTCATCTTTGCATCCCCGAACACGCTGGCCCACTCACCGAAGCTCAGGTTCGTCGTGATCACGACGCTGGTGCGCTCGTACAGCTTGGACAGTAGGTGGAACAGCAGGGCTCCTCCTGAGGCGCTGAATGGCAGGTAGCACAGCTCGTCTAGGATCACCAGATCGGCATAGGCCAGCCGATGGGCAATCTGCCCGGACTTGCCTTGCGCCTTCTCCTCTTCCAGTGTATTGACCAGCTCCACCGTGGAGAAGAACCGCAGCGGGTTGCGTTTTACAAGGGCGTACCTGCAGCGCATCGCCGACATTGCCACCAATGTGCAGGCCGGCAAGGCGGAGCACACGCCGGTCAAGCTGGACTCACCGGGCAAGCGGGCTGTGTTCAACAACATCAAGAACTCGCCAGCGCTCAGCGCGGCCACGGTCAGTGATGCTGATGACCCGTATTGCAGCGCCGACAGTGAAGATGAGCCGGCCTTGGTGCTGGCGCAGAAGATCGACAACGCTGTGAAGGTGGCCCGACCGGATGGCTGGCGCGGCGTGCAAGCCAAGGAGCTGGTGATCAAACGGGCGCTGTAACACGTGCTCAAGGATGTTGACGAAGTGGAGCGCCTGTTTCTGATCGTTTACGCCCAGCCGGAATACTGATGCTGGAAACCATTGACTTGGGCGGCATCCTTGCCGATGTGGTCAGAAAGCGCATCAAGCATGTGCACTTGAGCGTGTACCCACCGGCTGGTCGCGTACGGATTTCTGCGCCCGAGCATATGGCGCTGGACACCATTCGCGTGTTCGCCATTTCAAAGCTGCCATGGATCAAAGGGCAGCAACGCAAGGTATAGGCGCAGGAACGCGAATCGCCCCGCGACTACATCGACCGCGAGAGTCACTACCTGTGGGGCAAGCGCTATCTGCTGACGGTGGTGGAGCGCGACGCCGCACCCAGCATCGACCGCCAGCACAACCGCATCGTGCTTGCAGTGCGCCCCAGCACCACCACATAGCGGCGCGAAGAACTGCTGGATGCGTGGTACCGGGAACAGGTCAAAGCCGCCGTGCCGCCGCTGCTGAAGAAGTGGGAGGCCTTGATGAACGTAGAGTCATCCAAGGTCTTCGTGCAGCGCATGAAAACCAAATGGGGTAGTTGCAACCCCGCCAGCCATGCCATCCGCCTGAACACCGACCTGGCCACGAAACCACCCGAGTGCCTGGAGTACATCGTGGTGCATGAACTAGCTCATTTGATCGAACCCAGCCGCAACGCCCGTTTTGTGTCAGTGATGAATCTGTTCATACCCAAGTGGCAGCACTATCGGGATGAATTGAACAATCTGCCGGTGCAGCATGAGGACTGGGATTACTGAAGAGGGGCATCAGCTACTCGAACTGCTGCATGGGTAGATCTGAATGATCCGCACATGTGATTTGGACAGCTGTACGGAAAACTGCCCATGCGCGCATGGCTGAATCGCGCCGAGAGCAAAGCGCGCAACCCACACCTCCGACAAATGAATAGTTGTTCCTGGCACTAGACCAATAGTCAACGTCTTCGGTTTTCTCGCGCGCGCGCCGCTCACTTGGGCACAACCGAGGCACGTACAGGGCACAGACCGTGGTCTGTGAGCCCTTAGAGACTCTTGTTCACTTAAAAGCCTGCGCCCAAAACTATGGGGGCTTGGAGAATTTAAGGTACCGAGCCCATGAGCAATGTGATGATTCACTCACTGCAGGAGCAAGGATTGGTGCGGCTGGCGGGGATCGAACCCACGACCCTCGGCTTCGGAGGCCGATACTCTATCCACTGAGCTACAGCCGCAACGCTGAAAAAGACCAATACTCAAAATTCTGCCGACAGCCCGAATGACTATAGCCTTCGGAGGCCAATACTCTATCCACTGAGCTACAGCCGCACTAGATGCACTGCACCAACCCTCCGATTATTGCACGCGCAAGCACTCGAACACCCACAAATCCATTGCGAAATCATGCGCTGAGCGCATCCAATCGGAACAACCAGAGGTCAGAGGCACCGACACACCGCTGCGCCTGCGGCCCACCTGCCTCAGACCGGCGACCTCGCTTGTACCACCCGGAGTCTATGCACCTCTATCGAAGGCGTAGCAGTCTGCACTGGCAATACATCATCGCACCTATAATCGAAGGTTGATTTCATCAAGCCCCGATACACTGAGGACGTCATGAGCGACAACAACCATCACGAAGAAGCGCATACCGGCCCAATCAAGAACCCCAAGCAGCTGCTGGTAGCGGTCATTTTCTCGTTTGTGATTCCTATCTTCGCCATCATTGGCCTCGTCCTGTATGTCACCTCAGACAACAAGACGGCGGCGGGCTCGGCCAATCCCGAAAAAGCCGTTGCCGAGCGCATCCAGAAGGTGGGATTGGTGGAAATCCGCGACGCCAACCGCCCACTGCGCGGTGGCGAGGATGTCTTCAAGGGCCAATGCGCCGCCTGTCACGCCACGGGCGCAGCAGGAGCTCCCAAGCTCGGGGATGCTGCCGCCTGGGGCCCACGCATTAAGACCGGCCTGGACGCACTGGTGCAGTCGGCACTCAAGGGCAAGAATGCCATGGCACCACAGGGTGGTGGCGAGTTCAATGACACCGAGATAGCCCGTGCGGTGGTCTACATGGCGAATGCTGCTGGCGCCACCTTTGCAGTACCAGCGGCCGCAGGTGCTCCTGCGGCTCCCGCAGCTCCAGCCACTGCCGCTGCCGCGGCACCGGCGGCAGCCGCAACCACCACGGCATCGGCCAATGGCGAGAATCTGTACAAGCAGGCTTGCCAGGTGTGCCATGGTGCCGGCATCGCAGGCGCACCCAAGTTTGGAGACAAAACCGCCTGGACTCCTCGCCTGGCTGCTGGCATGGATGCGGTGTATGCCAATGCCGTGCAGGGCAAGGGCGGTATGCCAGCACGCGGCGGCACCCAGGCATCGGATGCAGACCTGCGTGCTGCCGTGGATTACATGGCTGCTGCGGCCAAGTAATCCCAGCTCCTGGACCTGAGCCGACCCGTGTGGTCGGCTTTTTTGTGTCCGCAATGGGCGGCACCCCCACCCAGACGGACGCGTCAGCGCTGCGAACTGTGCGCCTTGGGACTCAACACAAAACCGTACCGGCCCGGCAGTTCGCTATTGAGCGCCGCTTGCGGCGACCAGATCCCCTGGTCCACGGCGTCCGCCACCAACCCCATGTCCAGGGTGTGTACCAGGCCCGCACCGATGGCAGAGGTCAAAAAAACCCGACCAAACTCATCCTGCAAACAGTCCTGCGCAACGGCTTTGGCGCCCGTGTGGGTTCGTAGCGAAAAGTCTGGTTCGATTCGCCACACCCAGGGCGCACATTCCAGCTCAACGTACACCCGCTGTGGACCATTCTGAAAAAACCACTGCCCCTGGGCATCCTGTTCGTAGTTGCGCTCAATGAAGTCGATGAGCTTTTCGTGTTGCAGCAAGGAGCCCCGACTCTGGGGGAACGGCCCTGCCGCCTGCACAGCATCGTCACGCAGATACCACCGCCCGCGCGCATCCAGACCTAGCCAGCCGTAGCATGCGGGCACATTGGGCCACTTGGCAAGGGCCTGTTTGACGATGTCATCCATGGGCCGATTGTGCTCCGTCCGGTGATCCATTGGCATGCTGGTGAAGCCACATCGCCACCGCTTGCGGCATGGCACGCACATGGCCTGGCAGGCTGCCCTGTGCGAAACCCACATGCCCGCCGTGCAGCGGCTGCCATAAACAGACATACGAGCCCACCTCGCTGGCGGTCGGCAAGCTTGCTGCCGGCACAAAAGGATCATTGCGAGCATTGACTGCCAGTGCGGGGATGCGGATGCAGTGGAGCAATGGCTTGGCAGAGGCGCGACACCAATAGTCCTCTGTGTTTCTGAAGCCATGCAAAGGCGCAGTGAACACGTTGTCGAATGCGTGCAGATCACGCGCACTCAGCAGCCTGTCACGGTCGAACAGGCCCGGATGCTGTGCCAGCTTTTGCAGGGCTTTGGGAATGAGCGTGCGCATGAACATGCGTGTGTACACCTGCCGATTGAACCCCCGGCCAATCGCCCTGCCCCCGGCCGCCAGATCCAGCGGTGAGCACACCGCCGCCACGGCATCAGCACAACGCCCTGCCTGCGCTCCGGCCTCTGCTGCCCAGCGCAACAGTGCGTTGCCGCCCAGCGAGACACCCACCGCCAGCAGCGGCCCACGATGTGCCGAACGCAGGCGCTGCAGCATCCAGCCCACCTCTTCGTAGTCACCCGAATGGTAGGCCCGTGGCGCTCGGTTGATTTCACCGCTGCAGCCACGAAAATGGGGCAGCGCGCAGGCCCAGCCGAGTTCGCGGGCCACATCGGCAAAAGCCTCGCCGTAGTGGCTGCGGGAAGAACCCTCCAGACCATGGAAGACCACCAGCAATGGCCGCTGCATGCCCGGCGGCACGCCGTCTGCGAGGTAGTCCACGTCCACGAAATCTGCGTCGGGTGTCGTCCAGCGCTCGCGCCGGTAAGGCAGCGGCGCCCCCGCCACACGCAGCGAATACAGCGCCGGCCAGATCGTCTGCAACTGACCTCCGGGCAACCAGCGTGGCGCCACATGGTTCAGAGATTCCTGGGCATATTCAGCAGATTTTTCAGGCATTTTTTCTCCCTGCACAAGCCATTCCGGCCACCCGTTGCTGCTGCGCCTGGCAGGTCGCCGCTTCAAAGGGGACTGCAGGGGGCACGCGGGGTGGCGGCACCGCTGTCTGCACGGGCCCATGGGTTGGGGGGCGGCAGTCGCAAGGCTGGTATTGTGCGTCGTCCTGGATGGCGCCTGCGCTGCCCGGGTCTTGGGGCCACGCCCGCCTTGCGGCAGAATTCGAAGGCACTTGGCTCCTTTGCAATCCCGCTTCTTCAGACACAGGCCCGCCACCATGAAACGTCTTTTTGCCCTTCTCACAGCTGCACTGCTCTTGGCAGGCTGTGGCTACAACGATTTTCAGCGCATGGACGAACAGTCCAAGGCCGCCTGGAGCGAGGTGCTCAACCAGTACCAGCGCCGTGCCGACCTGGTGCCCAACATCGTCGCCACGGTGAAGGGCGAAGCCAGCTTCGAGCAGGATACGCTGATCAAGGTGATCGAGGCCCGCGCCAAGGCCACCTCCATCCAGGTGACTCCGGCCACCCTCAATGACCCCGCGGCTTTCGCCAAATTTCAGGCTGCACAGGGAGAACTGTCGGGTGCGCTGTCGCGGCTGATGGTGGTCGCCGAGCGTTACCCGACTCTGCAGGCCAACCAGGGCTTTCGGGATTTGCGCGTGACACTGGAAGGCACGGAGAACCGCATCACCGTGGCCCGCAACCGGTACATCCAGACGGTGCAGGAATACAACGTACTGGCGCGCAGCTTCCCCACCAACCTGACCGCCATGGCGTTCAGCTACGCCCCCAAACCCGTTTTCAGCGTACAGAACGAGGCACAGATCACGACACCCCCCAAGGTTGATTTTTCGGCATCCAAACCCTGATATGTGATCATTTATGCCTTTAGCGCTTATCCGCATTGCGCTATTAGCTATATTATTTATAGCGATTGACTGGAGCGATGCCCGCGCTGACACGCTGCAACCTGTTCCGGCACTCACCGCCCGCGCGCTGGACCAGACCGGCACGATGACCCCCAGCCAGCTGCAGGCGCTGGAGCAGCAACTGGCAACCCTCGAACAATCCCGAGGCGCGCAGGTGGTGGTGCTGATGGTGGCCACCACGGCCCCCGAAGACATCGCCAGCTATGCCAACCGCGTCGCCAACGACTGGAAAATTGGCCGCCGCGCAGTGGGTGATGGTGTGCTGGTGCTCGTGGCCAAAGACGACCGCAAGATGCGGCTGGAGGTCGCCAAGACGCTGGAAGGTGCCATTCCTGACATCGCCGCGGCCCGTATCATCGACACCGCCATGAAGCCGCGCTTTCGCGAGGGCGATTTTGCCGGCGGCCTGCAAGCCGCTGTCACGCAGATAACCGCCCGCATTGCCAACGAGGGCCTGCCCGAACCCCAACCGACTGCGCGCGCTTCAGCCCAAGGCGCTGCCATTGATTGGGGTGAATGGGCCATCTTCCTGTTTCTGGGCGTCACGGTGGTTGGCCCCGTGGTCCGCGCCCTCCTCGGCAATGCCCTGGGCACGGTGCTGACCGGGGCCCTGACGGCGGCGGTAGCGTATGTGGCCACGGCCAGCGTGCTGCTGGCCGGCCTGGCGGGTCTGGCCGCGCTGATCTATACGCTGCTCAGTGCCTCGTCCCGCGCCATGTCCGGACGCGGCGGCGGCTGGGGTGGGGGCACTGGCGGTGGCTGGAGTGGCGGATCTTCCCGCGGTGGCGGTGGTTTCAGCTCGGGCGGTGGTGGCGATTTTGGGGGCGGTGGCGCCTCGGGAGACTGGTGAACATGGCTGGACCTTTTTCCTGGATTGGCGCCCTTGCCCGCCTGTTGTGGCACCGTTGGAATGATCCGTTCGTACGCCGCGCGCTGCCGGAAAGCGCCCTGCAGCGCCTGACTGCCCGCATCGCGGCCAGCGAACGGCGGCATACCGGTCAGATCCGCATCTGCGCCGAAGGCGGCCTGCCCTGGAGCTATCTGCTGCGCCAGGCACCCGTTCGTGAGCGCGCACTGATGATGTTCAGCAAGCTGCGTGTGTGGGATACCGAGCACAATAACGGTGTGCTCATCTACCTCCTGCTGGCGGAACACTCGATCGACATCGTGGCCGATCGGGGGCTGCACGCGCATGTCGCCAGCAGCGAGTGGCAGCAGATGGTTGCCCGCATGTCATCCGCCTTCCGCGCGGGATATTTCGAACAGGGTCTGGATCAGGCCGTGGACGAGGTGACAGCACTGCTGTGCCGCCATTTCCCCACCCGCGCCAGCAGGGATCGCCCCAACGAATTGCCCGACGAACCGCATATCCAGTGACCTGGGTGCATCACGGCATGATTTGCCGTGGATTGCAAAGTGCCCATGAAAAAACCCGGCCAAGCCGGGTTTTTTCATGGGCGATCAACCGAAAGGTCAACTCACCGCTTCTGGCGGAACTTGCGCAAGGCGGCGATCTGCGCGGCCATGACGGCCAGTTCGGATTGCGCCTTGGCCAGATCGATCTCGCTCTTGGCGTTTTTCAGGGCTTCTTCTGCAGCAGCCTTGGCAGCATTGGCCTTCTCGTCGTCCAGATCCTTACCACGGATGGCGGTGTCGGACAACACGGTCACGCAGTCGGGCTGAACTTCCAGAATGCCGCCGGCCACGAAAACAAACTCTTCGCTGCCATCGGCCATTTCAATGCGCACCGAGCCGGGCTTGATGCGCGTGATCAGCGGAGTGTGGCGTGGGTACACACCCAGTTCGCCCGCTTCGCCGGGCAGCGCAATAAAGCGCGCTTCACCGGAGAAGATGGACTCTTCGGCACTGACCACATCGACGTGGATGGTGTTCATCATTGCTCCTGGGAAAAGATGGTTGGCAGGATTGGCGAAAGGCTGGCCGGCCGGAACCGGTCAGCCATTGCGCAATCAGGCCACCTTCTTGGCCTTTTCGAAGGCTTCGTCAATGGTGCCGACCATGTAGAACGCCTGCTCTGGCAGGTGATCACACTCGCCGTTCACGATCATCTTGAAACCACGGATGGTTTCCGACAGCGGAACGTACTTGCCGGGCGAGCCCGTGAACACTTCGGCCACGTGGAATGGCTGCGACAGGAAACGCTGGATCTTGCGCGCGCGGGCCACGGCCAGCTTGTCTTCAGGCGCCAGTTCGTCCATGCCCAGAATGGCGATGATGTCGCGCAGTTCCTTGTAGCGCTGCAGCGTGCCCTGCACGGCGCGGGCCGTGGTGTAGTGGTCTTCACCCACCACGTTCGGGTCCAGCTGGCGGCTGGTGGAGTCCAGCGGGTCCACGGCGGGGTAGATACCCAGCGAGGCGATGTCGCGCGACAGCACCACGGTGGAGTCCAAGTGGGCAAACGTTGTGGCTGGCGAGGGGTCGGTCAAGTCATCGGCTGGCACGTAAACGGCCTGGATGGAAGTGATCGAGCCGACCTTGGTGGAGGTGATGCGCTCCTGCAGACGGCCCATTTCCTCGGCCAGCGTAGGCTGGTAGCCCACGGCGGAAGGCATGCGGCCAAGCAGAGCGGACACTTCGGTACCGGCCAGCGTGTAGCGGTAGATATTGTCCACGAAGAACAGCACGTCGCGGCCTTCGTCACGGAAGGATTCCGCGATGGTCAGACCGGTCAGGGCCACGCGCAGACGGTTGCCTGGGGGCTCGTTCATCTGGCCGTAGACCATGGCGACCTTGGACTCTTCGAGCTTCTCCAGGTTCACCACGCCGGAATCGGCCATTTCGTGGTAGAAGTCGTTCCCTTCGCGGGTACGCTCGCCCACACCAGCGAACACCGACAGACCCGAGTGGGCCTTGGCGATGTTGTTGATGAGTTCCATCATGTTCACGGTCTTGCCCACACCGGCGCCACCGAACAGGCCCACCTTGCCGCCCTTGGCGAACGGACACACCAGGTCGATCACCTTGATGCCGGTTTCCAGCAGCTCTTGCGAAGGCGACAGTTCGTCGTACGCAGGGGCCTTGCGGTGGATGGACGCGGTCAGGTCCTGGCTGACAGGACCACGCTCGTCGATGGGCGCACCCAGCACGTCCATGATGCGGCCCAGCGTTGCCTTGCCCACGGGCACGGTGATGGGGCTGCCGGTGTTGGTCACCATGATGCCGCGGCGCAGGCCGTCGGAAGAACCGAGCGCAATGGTACGCACGATGCCATCGCCCAGCTGCTGCTGCACTTCCAGCGTCAGGGTCGAGCCTTCGAGCTTCAGAGCATCGTAAACCTTGGGCATCTGGTCGCGTGGGAACTCAACGTCCACCACAGCGCCGATACATTGAACAATCTTGCCTTGCACTTGAGCCATTTTTCGCTCCAATTTAGATGTTGGTTGAGCTGCTTACACAGCAGCGGCGCCGGACACGATTTCCGAAAGTTCTTTCGTGATCGCTGCCTGGCGCGTCTTGTTGTAGACCAGCTTCAACTCGCCAATGACGCTGCCGGCGTTGTCGGTGGCAGCCTTCATGGCCACCATGCGTGCCGACTGCTCGGACGCCATGTTTTCCGCAACCGCCTGGTAGATCAGGGACTCGACATAACGGACCAGCAGCTCGTCAATGACGCTCTGCGCATCGGGCTCGTAGATGTAGTCCCAACCATGCTCCGTCTTCTCGGCATGCATTTGCTCGGACGACAGGGGGAGCAACTGCTCCACCACCGATTCCTGCTTCATGGTGTTGATGAACTTGGTGTAGCTCAGGTACACCGCGTTGATCTTGCCTTCAGCGTAAGCATCGAGCAGCACCTTTACGGGGCCGATGAGCTTGTCCAGATGGGGCGTGTCGCCCAGGCCCGTCACATGCGAAACCACCTTGGCACCAACACGGTTCAGGAAACCCAAACCCTTGTTGCCAATGGCCACGGCCTCGGTGGACACGCCAGCACTCTGCAGCTCACGCAACTTGGTCGTCACGGCACGCAACACGTTGGTGTTCATGCCGCCGCACAGGCCCTTGTCGGTCGTCACCACAATCACGCCTGCCACCTTGGCATCGTTCATTTTCATGAACGGATGCACGTATTCGGGGTTGGCGTGGCCGAGGTTGGCTGCAATGTTGCGGATCTTTTCGCTGTAGGGACGGGCGGCACGCATCCGGTCCTGCGCCTTGCGCATTTTGGATGCAGCCACCATCTCCATGGCTTTGGTGATCTTCTTGGTGTTTTCCACCGATTTGATCTTGCCGCGTATTTCCTTGCCTGCTGCCATGATGGCTCCTCGTCCGGTTTAAGCGAACGACTTCTTGAACGCTGCGATCGCTGCGGTCAATTCGGCTTCTGCGTCCTTGTCCATGGCCTTGGCCTGTTCCAGCTTGGCCAGCAGTGCGGCGCAGCTGGTCTTCAGGAACTGGTGCAGGCCGTGTTCGAAGTCGAGAACCTTCTTGACATCGATGTCGTCCATGAAGCCCTTGTTCACAGCGAACAGCGTGGCGGCCATCAGCGAGATGGGCAGCGGGCTGTACTGTGCCTGCTTGAGCAGCTCGGTCACACGGGCACCGCGATCCAACTGCTTGCGGGTGGCTTCGTCCAGGTCGGAAGCGAACTGCGCGAACGCAGCCAGTTCACGGTACTGGGCCAGGTCGGTACGGATACCGCCGGACAGGTTCTTCACCAGCTTGGTCTGGGCAGCACCACCCACGCGCGACACCGAGATACCGGCGTTGATGGCGGGACGGATACCGGCGTTGAACAGGCTGGTTTCCAGGAAAATCTGGCCGTCGGTGATCGAGATCACGTTGGTAGGCACGAAGGCGGACACGTCGCCGGCTTGCGTTTCGATGATCGGCAATGCCGTCAGCGAACCGGTCTTGCCCTTGACGGCGCCCTTGGTGAAGGCTTCGACGTAGTCGGCGTTCACGCGGGCTGCGCGCTCGAGCAGACGGCTGTGCAGATAGAACACGTCGCCAGGGTAGGCTTCACGGCCTGGTGGGCGGCGCAGCAGCAGCGAAACCTGGCGGTAGGCCACAGCCTGCTTGGACAGGTCGTCGTACACGATCAGGGCGTCTTCACCGCGATCGCGGAAGTACTCACCCATCGTGCAACCCGAGTAGGCCGACACGTACTGCATGGCTGCCGATTCGGAAGCCGATGCGGCCACCACGATCGTGTACTCCATGGCACCGGCTTGTTCCAGTGCGCGCACCACGTTCTTGATCGACGAAGCCTTCTGGCCGATGGCGACGTAGATGCAGGTCACGCCCTGGCCCTTCTGGGCGATGATGGCGTCGATGGCCACAGCGGTCTTGCCGGTCTGGCGGTCACCAATGATCAGCTCGCGCTGGCCACGGCCCACGGGCACCATCGAGTCGATGGACTTCAGGCCGGTCTGCAGGGGCTGGTCCACCGATTTACGGGCGATCACGCCCGGAGCAACCTTTTCGATCACATCGGTGAGCTTGGCGTTGACAGGCCCCTTGCCGTCGATAGGCTGGCCCAGGGCGTTCACCACACGGCCGACCAGCTCGGGGCCCACCGGCACTTCCAGAATGCGGCCCGTGCACTTGACGGTGTCGCCTTCGGAGATGTGCTCGTACTCGCCCAGAATCACGGCGCCGACGGAGTCGCGCTCGAGGTTCAGTGCCAGGCCATAGGACGGCTGGCCGTCAGCGGTGGCGGGGAACTCCAGCATTTCGCCCTGCATCACGTCCGACAGGCCATGAACGCGCACGATACCGTCAGACACGGACACCACGGTGCCCTGGTTGCGGATGTCGCTGCTGGCGGCCAGCCCTTCGATGCGGCTCTTGATGAGTTCAGAAATTTCTGCGGGATTGAGTTGCATGACTCTTTCCTTCTTTCTTTGGTTCGCGAGGCCTCGCCGCGTTATGCGGTGAGGGCTGCTTTCATTTGTTCAAGACGGGCCTTGACCGAAGTGTCCAGCACCTCGTCACCCACCACTACGCGAATGCCACCGATCAGGGATTCATCCTGCTGCGCGGTGAGATTGAGCTTGCGGCCGAAACGCTTTTCCAGCGCAACGCCGACCTCGGCCAGTGCCGCACCGTCCATGGGAAAGGCGCTGTACACCACGGCATCCGAAGAGCCGCTGCGGCGATTCACGAGGGCGCGAAACTGCGCAGCCACTTCGGGGAGCGTATTGAGGCGCCCGTTGTCGATGACCGTGCGCAGGAAATTCTTCGCCATGTCGGGCAGCGCAGACCGCGCCACGCCCGTGAAGACGTCAAACACCTGGTTCGCCGTCACCTTGGGGTTGTCTGCCAGCTGGCGCAACTGGGGGTTGGCGGCAATCGCCGCCAGTTCATCCACCCAGGCAGCAGTGCTGCCCAGATCGACGCCCGCACCCGCCGTAGCAGCCTTGAACAAGGCATCGGCGTAAGGGCGTGCAATGGTGGCGAGTTCAGCCATGATGTCCCCTTACAGCTCGGTCTTGAGGCGGTTGAGCAGATCGGCATGGACACCGGCATTGACTTCCTTGCGGAGAATCTGCTCGGCACCCTTGACGGCCAGTGCTGCCACCTGCTCACGCAGGGATTCGCGGGCTTGAACCGTTTGCTGCTCGGCTTCGGCGCGGGCAGCGGCAACAATCTTGTTGCCTTCCTCGGTGGCGCGGGCCTTGGCCTCTTCCACGATGGCCTGGGCACGACGGTCGGCGTCCGCAAGACGCGAGGCCGTTTCGTTGCGCGCCTGCGACAGCTCCTTCTCGACACGCTGGTTGGCAGCAGTCAGCTCGGATTTGGCACGGTCGGCAGCGGCGAGGCCATCGGCGATTTTCTGGGCTCGCTCATCCAGCGCTTTCGCGATCGGTGGCCACACGAATTTCATCGTGAACCACACCAGGATCAGAAAGACAATGGCCTGAACGAACAGGGTCGCATTGATACTCACGGCAACACCTTTCTAGAGTGGCGTTGAACGGGACTTACTTGGGCAGGTTGGCCAAGAACGTCGAAGCGAAGGGGTTGGCGAATGCGAACAGCAGAGCGATAGCCACGCCGATCAGGAAAGCCGCGTCGATCAGACCAGCCAAGATGAACATCTTGGTTTGCAGTTCGTTGATCAGTTCGGGCTGACGGGCCGACGATTCGAGGAACTTGCCACCCATCAGTGCGATGCCGATGGAAGCGCCGATAGCGCCCAGACCAACGATCAGACCACAAGCCAGAGCGACGAGACCGAGAATGTTTTCCATGATGACTCCTGAGTTAAAAAAGAAAAGTTAAGGGAAAGAAAACGAAAGGGAAACTTAGTGCGCGTTGTGCGCCTGACCAAGGTAGATCAGTGCCAGCATCATGAAGATGAATGCCTGCAAGGTGATCACCAGAATGTGGAACAGCGTCCAGATGGTGCCAGCGATGACGTGGCCCACAGGCAGCAGCACACCCGACAGCGACAGCGCAGCCGCACCACCCATGAGGGCAATCAGCATGAACACCAGTTCGCCAGCGTACATGTTGCCGAACAACCGCATGCCATGGGACACGGTGTTGGCCACATATTCAATGATCTGCATGAGCAGGTTCACCACGCCCAGGATCAGGGCGAAGATGGGATTCTTGCTGGTACCGAACGGAGCGGACACCAGCTCGTGCGCCCAGCCGCCCGCGCCCTTGACCTTCACGCTGTACCAGAAGCGCAGGACCAGCACGGCAAAAGCCAGGCCGAGGGTGGTGGACAGGTCGGCGGTCGGGACGACGCGCAGGTAGGCATGGCTTGGATCGTGCCCGGCTGCACCGTAGATTTGGGCCCAGAGGGCGGGCAGCGCATCCACAGGCAGCATGTCCATGAAGTTCATCAGGAAGATCCAGACGAACACCGTCAGACCCAGCGGTGCGATGAACTTGCGGCTTTCGGCGTTGTGAATGTTGGCCTTGGCCTGGTTATCCACCATTTCGACCAGAATTTCCACAGCCGCCTGAAAGCGGCCAGGAACACCGGAAGTCGCCTTGCGGGCGGCCGACCAGAGAATCAAAAGCGTGAGAGCACCCAGAACCAACCCCACGATGATGGAGTCATAGTTGAAGACGGTGAAGTCGACAATCTTGGTCTGGTTGATGTTTTGAAGATGCTGCAGGTGGTGAACGATGTATTCACTTGCAGTCGGAGCGTGCGCTTCTGCGGCCATCGGACAACTCTTCTCTCTATCAATCGGTTTTTCGGACACCAGGCCGCACCCAAAGTGCCACCCAGTACGTTTTCATTGTGATCACCATTCCCACCAGCAAGGCGATCCAGCTCAATCCCGGCACCAGCCGGGGGGCCGCTGCCAGCAGCGCCACTGTCAACACGATCTTGGCGACTTCCCAGCCAAAGAACCCCACCATGGCTGCCCGCGGATTGCCAGACGCCTTGCGGCGAAACACACCACGGGCAAACAGCGCAGCCGGAACCACCACCGCCAGGGCACCATAGGCGGCAGACCAGCCCACCGACGCCCTGCCCGTCAAAATCCAGGCCACCAGAGCCACCAGCATTCCAACCAGCGCCTGACCCGCCACCACCTTCCACACCGAAATGGGAGGATGGCGACTGCGCCACTGTTCAGCCTCTTGGGCCGTCAGGGGCTTGAAGTCAGATTCTTCAGCCTCAGATTCAGTCTCTGGCGCGATTGTTTTCATTGTTCAATGACGCCCGCGTTAAAGACCAGAAATTTACAAAGCCTCTAATTATAAGTAAAAACCCGTGAGGCAAGACAAAAACCTGCATCCCGGGGCCAGGATCGATGCTTGGCGCGCGCCGTTGTGGTGATGCGCCAACGACCATGCCTGAACTCGCCACACCTAGCGCGCGCCCCACCGGCGCAAATCCGACCAACCATCCTTATGCCCTTGCGAGGCCTGTAGCGCACAATGCCAAAGCGTTGCCAGCTATTGAATCCGCAGCAGATACCACGATCCCCAGCACCATGACATCTTCCACTCTACCGCCCGCAAACGGCATCGACCGCCAGACCAACGATCCGCGCAAAGATTCGCTGATTGAATACCCCTCCAGGTTTCCGATCAAGGTCATGGGCGCCAAGGTGGACGGCTTCGTGCATGCAGTCACCGAGCTGGCACGCCAGTTCGACCCGACCTTCGACGCCGCCACGATTGAACTGCGCGACAGCCGCGCCGGCAATTATCTCGGCGTCACCATCACCATCACCGCCACCAGCCGCGAACAGCTCGATGACCTGTATCGGGCACTGTCGTCCCACCCCCTGGTCAAAGTGGTGCTGTAAGGCATGGCCATCGACATCCGCAGGCTGGGCCGAGTCGATTACGCCGCCACCGTGCAAGCCATGCAGGACTACACCGCCTGCCGCACCTCCGAGAGCCCTGATTTGCTCTGGATTTGCGAGCATGATTCGCTTTACACACAGGGTATTGCAGGAAAAAGTGATCACATACTCCAGCCGGGCGATATTCCGGTGGTGGCGACCAATCGCGGCGGGCAGGTCACCTTCCATGGCCCAGGCCAGGTGGTGGCGTATCCGCTGATCGACCTGCAGCGCGCCGGCTACTTCGTCAAGGAATATGTCTACCGCATGGAAGAGGCCGTGATCCGCACGCTGGCACATTTTGGCGTGACGGGCCACCGCGTGGGCGGCGCCCCCGGGATCTATGTGCGCCTGGATGACCCGCACAGCCATGCGTTGCTGCCCCAGCGCCCGCAAAAGCGCACCGGCGACGCAGCCCCCGTGCCCGACTTCGACGGCCTGGGCAAGATTGCCGCCCTGGGCATCAAGGTCAGCCGACACTGCACCTACCACGGCGTGGCGCTCAATGTGGGGATGGACCTGGAACCCTATGAACGCATCAACCCTTGCGGTTACGCAGGATTGAAAACCGTCGACCTTTCTACAATCGGGGTCCACACCACCTGGGAAGAAGCCGCGCAGGTGCTGGGCCAGCAGCTCAGCATTCGCCTCGCTCCCTGACCTCCATACGCCGTCTACACGCCATGAGCACCCCTGAAGTCGTTCGCGAAGCACAATCCACCGAAGCCTACAACCCTCTGGCCAAGCAGAAGGCTGCGGCCAAGCTGTCGCGCATCCCCATCAAGGTGGAACAGGGTGAAGTACTCAAGAAGCCCGAGTGGATCCGCGTGAAGGCCGGCAGCCCCACCACGCGCTTCTACGAGATCAAGGAAATCCTGCGCGAGCACAAGCTGCACACGGTGTGCGAAGAGGCCTCGTGCCCCAACATCGGCGAGTGCTTTGGCAAGGGCACGGCCACCTTCATGATCATGGGCGACAAGTGCACGCGCCGCTGCCCGTTCTGCGACGTGGGCCATGGCCGCCCCGACCCGCTGGACAAGGACGAGCCCTTGAACCTGGCCAAGACCATTGCCGCACTCAAGCTCAAGTACGTGGTCATCACCAGCGTGGACCGCGACGACCTGCGCGACGGCGGCAGCGGTCATTTCGTGGAGTGCATCCAGCGCATCCGCGAACTCTCGCCCGCCACGCAGATCGAGATCCTCACGCCCGACTTCCGCGGCCGCGACGACCGTGCGCTCGAAATCCTCAAGGCCGCGCCGCCCGACGTGATGAACCACAATCTGGAGACCGCGCCCCGCCTGTACAAGGAAGCACGCCCCGGTTCGGACTACCAGTTCAGCCTGAATCTGCTGAAAAAGTTCAAGGCCCTGCACCCCAACGTGCCGACCAAGAGCGGCATCATGGTGGGCCTGGGCGAAACCGACGAAGAGATCCTGCAGGTGATGCGTGACATGCGCGCGCACGACATCGACATGCTGACCATCGGCCAGTACCTGGCGCCCAGCAACAGCCACCTGCCCGTGCGCCGCTACGTGCACCCCGACACCTTCAAGATGTTCGAGCAAGAGGCCTACAAGATGGGCTTCAGCCACGCTGCCGTGGGTGCCATGGTGCGCAGCAGCTACCACGCGGACCAGCAGGCGCACGCCGCCGGCGTGTAAGTACGGTACCAGAACGCGGCCCGCCGGGCTCGCATTCTCTCCGCGCCGCCAAGCATTGCAGCACCTCGCACCGCCTATAGTCGGTGCATGCAAGCCAACCTCTATGCCCTGGGCGCCATCGCCCTGTGGGCCTCGCTCGCCTCTCTGGGCGTGTCGCTCACCCATGTTCCACCGTTTCTGCTCACGGGTATCGCGCTCATCATCGGCAGCGTGCCTGCGTGGCCGTTTGTGCTGCGCGACCCCTCGCAGTGGCGCATTCCTGTGCGCACGCTGGCGCTGGGGGTGTATGGCCTGTTTGCCTACCACTTCCTGCTGTTCATAGCGCTGCGCCACGCGCCGCCGGTCGAGGCCAACCTGGTCAACTACCTGTGGCCGCTGTTCATCGTGGTGCTGGCGCCCGTGGTGCTGCCCGGCGTGGCGCTGCGCCTGCCGCATGTGCTGGCGGCCCTGCTGGGTTTTGGCGGTGCGGCCATTGCCATCGTGGGCGGGCGCGAGCTGAGCGGCACGCTGGCCTGGGGCTACCTGCCCGCGCTGGCGGCGGCGTTCATCTGGGCGACCTATTCGCTGCTGACCAAGCGCGTGGCCGCATTCCCGACCACGGCCATCGGCCTGTTTGGCCTGGTGTCGGGCGCGCTCTCGCTGCTGTGCCACGCCGTGCTGGAGCCTGCCGTGGCGCTGCAGCCGCGGGACTGGGCGCTGCTGGCAGTGCTGGGCCTGGGGCCGCTGGGGGCCTCGTTCTTTCTGTGGGACAAGGCGCTCAAGCTCGGCGATGCCCGGCACATCGGCATCCTGAGCTACATCACGCCGCTGGCATCCACCGCGCTGCTGCTGGTGGTGAGTGGCCGCCCCTTCAGCTGGAGCATTGCGCTGGCCACGGTGATGATCATCGGCGCGGCGGTGATGGGGATGCGGGCACGCTGATCAGGAATTTCAAGGAAAACTGACATCTCGCGCTTATCCGCAAAGTGCCAAAAGCCAGACATTGGATAGCAAATGAAATGCGCTACGACACCAGCAGCGCGGCGGGCTCGTCACCTTCGAGCACCTGCTGCGCCCATGGTGCCAGCTTGCGGGTGTCGGCCCGCAGGATTTCCTGCTTCACGGCCAGGATCTGCGCCGGGTGCATGGAGAAGCTGCGCAGCCCCAGCCCCAGCAGCAGGCGCGTCATGGTCACATCGCCCGCAGTTTCGCCGCACACGCACACGCTCTTGCCCTGGCGTTCGCCCTCGGCAATCACATCGGCCACCAGGCGCAGCACGGCCGGGTGCAGCGGGTCATACAGATGCGCCACAGCCTCGTCGGTACGGTCGATGGCCAGCGTGTACTGGATGAGGTCGTTGGTGCCGATGGACAGGAAATCGAAGTACTTGAGGAAGCTGCGCACCATCAGCGCGGCCGCCGGCACCTCGATCATGGCGCCCAGCTGCACCGGGCCGTAGGGCACGCCCCGGGCGTCGAGTTCGGCGCGTGCCAGTTCGACCTGGGCCAGCGTCTGCTCGATTTCGTGGCGATGCGCCAGCATCGGAAACAGCAGCTTCACCTGGCCATAGGCCGCCGCGCGCAGCACTGCGCGCAGCTGGTTGCGGAACATGGACGGATCGGCCAGGCTCCAGCGGATGGCACGCAGGCCCAGCGCAGGGTTCAGGTGCGTGTCCTTGCCCCCCTTGTCGAGCGGTTTGTCGGCGCCCACGTCAATGGTACGGATGGTGACCGGCAGGCCCTGCATGCCGTCAATCGCCTCGCAGTACGCGCGGTACTGCTCGTCTTCACCGGGTAGGTTGCCATTTTTGCCCATGAACAGGAATTCACTGCGAAACAGGCCCACGCCCACGGCGCCCGCGCGCACGGCAGCGGCGGCATCACCGGGCTGCTCGATGTTGGCCAGCAATTCGATCTTGTGGCCATCGATGGTGATGGCGGGTGTATGGCGCAGGCGCGCCAGGCGCTCGCGCTCCAGTGCCACCTGGCGCTGGCGAAAGCCGTATTCGGCCAGGATGATGGGCGAAGGATCGACGATCATCACCCCGGCATCGCCGTCGATGATGACCCAGTCGTCCTGGCGCACCAGCTGGCTGGCTGCACGTGCACCCACCACCGCCGGGATGTCCATGCTGCGCGCCACGATAGCGGTATGCGAGGTCTTGCCGCCCACGTCGGTCACGAAGCCTGCGAACACGCTCTGCTTGAACTGCAGCATGTCGGCCGGGGACAGGTCGTGCGCCACCAGCACCAGCGGCACATCGACCGTGTCGTCGAGCAGCAGGTCCTGCTGGGTCTTGCGCGGGCTGCTGGCAGGCGGCGCCACGGGGCTGGCCACGCCCTTCATGTAGCGCAGGATGCGCTCGACCACCTGCTCCAGGTCGGCCTTGCGTTCGCGCAGGTAGTCGTCTTCCATCTCGTCGAACTGGCGCGCAATCAGTTCGAACTGCGTGGTCAGCGCCCACTCGGCGTTGTACAGGCGCTCGGAGATCCAGTGCTTGACCCCGCCGGTGAGCATCTCGTCCTGCAGCAGAAGCAGGTGCACGTCCAGCAGCGCGGCCAGCTCGGGTGGCGCATCGTGCGGCATGTCGGCCTGCAGGCGCTGCAACTCCTCGGCCACCGCATTGCGCCCCTGGCGCACCCGCTCGATTTCCGCCGCCACCTGCTCGGGCTGGATGAAATAGTGCGCCACATCCACGCGGCTTGATGCCACCAGCACGGCCCGGCCGATGGCGATGCCCCGTGCAACCGCGAGACCGTGGACGGAAAACGTCATCGAAGAACCTTTTCTGGCAAGCGTTCAACCACCGCGTTGCCCGCACGCACCCCGGAGGGACCACCTCCCGCGCAATCGGGGCGCAGGGGGCTCACCGTCATTCCCCTTCGCCGAACTTGTCGGCGATCAGCGCGAGCAACGCATCCATGGCCTCCTGTTCGCGCTCGCCAATGGTCTCGATCTCAATCTCGGTGCCCATGCCCGCGGCCAGCATCATCACGCCCATGATGCTCTTGGCATTGATGCGGCGATCACCCCGGCTCATGAAAACATCGCAGGGAAAGCTGCCCGCCAGCTTGGTCAGCTTGGCAGACGCCCGGGCATGCAGGCCCAGCTTATTGTTGATGGTCGTGCGGGTCTTGATCATGGGAGTTTCGTCGAGTCTGGTTCTGCGGCGCTGCAATGGCCACCTGCATCACCCCCTGGGTGCCGCCCACGACAGCGCGGGTCACCACGGCATCGAGGGGTTCGGCGCGGTAGCTCACGGCACGCAGCAGCATGGGCAGATTCACGCCCGCGACCAGGCGCGAACCCACGCCGTCCACCAGGCGCTGGGCGATATTGCAGGGCGTGGCGCCAAACAGGTCGGTCAGCACCAGCGTGGAATGGGTGCCCAGCTGCTCCAGCAAGCTGCGTGCCTGGGCCAGGCTGGCTTCTGGCGCCGCGCTGGGCTGCACGTCCAGGGCCGCCACACTGTCGCCACAGTCGGCAAACACGTGCAGCGCACATTCACGCAAGGCATGGGCCAGCGGAGCGTGGGCAATGATGAGAATGCTGGTACTCATGGTGTGATGGTTTGCCTTGCATTATGGCGGGCCGAAAGGAGTTCACCACGGTCAGCCCGATGGCCGCGCGCAATGGCATCGGGCCGACAGTCAATCCAGGCCGGCAAATAGGGCGTTGGCCACGTCGGGCCGGGGCTTGTCGGTGTACACCACGGCGTGGTACAGCCGCACTTCTTGGCCCACCGCGCGCGCAAACCACACGCCCTGCACCGTCACCGCCGTGCCATCCGCGCGCCGGCCCTGCGCCACCAGGCGCACCGAGGATGGCAGTGGCAGCGTGCCCGCGAACGCAAACGGCTGCTCGGAGAGCACGGTGGCAGCCTCCAGGCGCGCCAGCACTGCGGCCCGCCAGTGCGCCAGCGCGACATCGGCACGGGCCGGGTCTGGCAGCGCGGCGTGCGAGATGGCAAAGGTGGCGCTGTCGGCTTCGCAACCCGCCATGGCCAGCTCCACCGGCACCCCAGCCATTTCCACGGTGCGCGTGGCATGGTCGGGCTTGCACGGCAGGGTGGCCGTGAGCGCAGCGCCGGCCAGCGGCACGCTGCGCCAGTTCAGTGCGGGGCTGCATGCCGCCAGCAGCAGGGCCGCAGCCCAGGGCAATGTCCGGTTCATGGTCCGATTATGGGCAACAGCACATGGCCGCAAAGCGACTGTGCACCAGGAGGTGAACTTTTATGGCGCAATGCGGTCTGTCTTCCAGGGTCATAAAGGGCTGCCGAACTGTCGGGGCAGGCAGTCCTGCACAATGCGGGCTTGGGCGCTTGCCCACCGCTTTTTGGATGAGGATGTCATGGGTATCAAGCATTGGGCAGTCGGCGCCGCATTGGTGGCTTTCGTGGGCGTGGGCGCATGGGTGTATCTGGACGCCGGGCGCTCGGTGGCACCTGAATCCACGTTTGTGCTGCTGGACGGATCCCGCCAGACCACCGCCGATCTGCGCGGCAAGGTGACGCTGGTCAATTTCTGGGCCACCAGCTGCACCACCTGCGTGGCGGAAATGCCCGAAATCATCGCCACCCACAACAAATTCCACACCAAGGGCTTCGACACCCTGGCCGTGGCCATGAGCTACGACCCGCCCAGCTACGTGGTGAACTTTGCCGAATCGCGCAAGCTGCCGTTCAAGGTGGCGCTCGACAACACGGGCGCGGTGGCCAAGGCCTGGGGCGATGTGCGCCTGACGCCCTCGACGTTCATCGTGAACAAGCGCGGCGAGATCGTGAAGAGCTATGTCGGCGCCCCTGACTTTCCAGAACTGCACCGGCTGATCGAGAAGCTGCTGGCCGAGACCTGATCTGCCACGGCCGCGTGAGGCTTGATGGGTGAAAAAGTGACTTCCGTAGGTGCCGCTACACTGTTCCTTTGCATCAGCCTGCCTGCGTTGTGGAAAAGCTACCTGTCACCCTGCTGACCCCGTCCCTCCCCCATGAGCTGGATGCGGTGCGCGCCATCTTCCGGGAATATGCCGATAGCCTCGGCATCGACCTGTGCTTTCAGGATTTCGAGACCGAACTGGCCCAGCTGCCAGGTGAATATGCCCCACCACGCGGGGATTTGCTGCTGGCCGAGGTCGATGGGACCATTGCCGGCTGCTGCGCATTGCGTCCGCTGGACGCGGCAGACTATCCCAATGCCGCTGAAATGAAACGCCTCTATGTGCGCAAGGCGTTTCGGGGGTTCGGCCTGGGCCGGCAACTGGCCGAGGCCGCGCTGGATGCAGCCCGGGCAAAAGGTTATGCCTGCGTGCTGCTCGACACGCTGGACGACATGGAATCCGCGCGGGCCCTGTATGCCGACCTCGGCTTCGAGGACATTCCACCCTACTACCACAACCCCATTGCCGGGGCCCATTACCTCAAGGCGGACATTCTTTGAAGAAATAGGCTACCAGCGCTTATATGCAATGCGCTGATAGCTATTTATTTCATAGCAATTCTCAACCCTTGGCTTGCGCCAGCAGCGTATCGGCGTCGCTCACGGCAAACTGGCCAGGCGCTTCGATATTGAGCGTGACGACCTTGCCGTCGCGCACCAGCATCGAATAGCGGTTGCTGCGCAGTCCCAGGCCCTTGCCCGTCAGGTCCAGCGTCAGGCCCGTGGCCTTGGCGAAGGCGGCATCACCGTCGGCCAGCATGCGCACCTTGTCGCCGGTCTTCTGGTCGCGGGCCCAGGCGCCCATCACAAAGGCGTCGTTGACGCTCACGCACCAGATCTCGTCCACGCCAGCCGCCTTGAACTCGGCCGCCTTCGCCAGATAACCGGGCACATGCTTGGCCGAGCAGGTGGGCGTAAAGGCGCCAGGCAGGGCAAACAGCGCAATGGTCTTGCCGGCAGTGGCCTTGTCCACGGGCACGGGGTTGGGGCCAATGCTGCAGCCTTCGCCCTCGACTTCCGAGTATTCCATCAGGGTGGTGGCAGGCAGGGTATCACCGACTTTGATCATCTTCATCTCCAAGAAACTGGGGCAGTCCGCCGGGGTGCAATGTGCACCCCACAAAGCAAAACGACCCACATTGTGGGTCGTTTTGAAGGTCCTTGCAGGCTTGCGCCGTTAGGGCTTAGAGCAGGCCGGCCTTTTGCACCAGACGGGTCGCAACCCAGTTCTTGGTCTTGGAGAGCGGACGGCTCTCGGTGATTTCGATCACGTCGCCGAGATGGAAATCACCATTTTCGTCGTGGGCGTGGTACTTGCTCGACTTGGCAACGATCTTGCCGTAGAGCTCGTGCTTCACACGGCGCTCGACCAGCACCGTCACGGTCTTTTGACGCTTGTCGCTGACCACCTTGCCAATCAAGGTGCGCTTGAGGGATTTTTTAGGTTCCGTCATGTTGGCTCCTTACTTGGCGGCTTGCTTTTCAGCAAGAATGGTCTTGGCGCGAGCGATGTCGCGACGGGTGGTACGCAGCGTGTTGGTGTTACCCAGCTGTTGCGTAGCCTTCTGCATGCGCAGACCGAAATGGGCTTTTTGCAAGGCCTTGATTTCGGTTTCGATGCCGGCAACGTCTTTTTGGCGCAGTTCAGTAGCTTTCATTGCATGTTCTCCTGAATTACGAGCCAATCAGGCGGCTGACAAAGGTGGTGCGCAGCGGCAGCTTGGCGGCAGCCAGGCGGAACGCTTCACGGGCCAGTTCTTCAGGCACACCCACGATTTCAAAAACGATCTTGCCGGGCTGGATTTCAGCCACGTAGTACTCGGGGTTGCCCTTACCGTTACCCATACGCACTTCTGCGGGCTTGGTAGAGATTGGCTTGTCCGGGAACACGCGGATCCAGATACGGCCGCCACGCTTGACGTGACGGGAAATCGCACGGCGTGCAGCTTCGATCTGGCGGGCCGTCAGACGGCCACGATCGGTGCACTTCAGACCGAAATCACCGAAGGCAACGGAGGCACCCCGCGTTGCGACGCCGGTGTTACGGCCTTTTTGCTCCTTGCGGTATTTGCGGCGAGCAGGTTGCAGCATCTTTATTCTCCTTTGCCGTCCGCTGCTGTAGCGGGCGCGTCAACTTTACGAACGCGCTTAACGGCGGTTGCATCGGCACCACCGGCGCCGACGGGCTTGTCGCTGCCGTCCGCTGGGGCGCTGTTGGCACCCATGGGACGACGGGGACCACGGCCTGCACCTGGACGGTCGCCACCTGGGCGGCCATCACGGCGCGGGCCACGTGGGCGACGCTCTTCTTCCGGACGTGGGGTTTCCACGGCTGGCAGATCGTTGCGGCCCAGGGTGTCACCCTTGTAGACCCAGACCTTGACGCCGATCACACCATAGGTGGTCTTGGCTTCAGAAGTGCCATAGTCGATATCGGCACGCAGGGTGTGAAGTGGCACGCGGCCCTCGCGGTACCACTCGCAACGAGCGATTTCGATACCGTTCAGACGACCGGACGACATGATCTTGATGCCCTGGGCACCCAGACGCATGGCGTTCTGCATGGCGCGCTTCATGGCACGACGGAACATGATGCGCTTTTCGAGCTGCTGCGTGATGCTGTCGGCGATCAGCTTGGCATCGATTTCAGGCTTGCGCACTTCTTCGATGTTCACTGCGACCGGCACGCCCAGGCGCGACGCGAGTTCCTTCTTCAGGTTCTCGATGTCTTCACCCTTCTTGCCGATCACCACGCCCGGACGTGCCGAGTAAATGGTGATGCGGGCGTTCTTGGCAGGACGCTCGATCAGGATGCGCGACACGGCGGCGTTCTTCAACTTGGCCTTCAGGTACTCGCGCACCTTGATGTCTTCGGCCAGCATGCCCGCGAAATCGCGGTTGCTGGCGTACCAGCGGCTGGACCAGTTGCGGCTGACCGCGAGGCGGAAGCCGGTAGGATGGATTTTCTGTCCCATAGTCTTCCTTGGCCTCAGTTACCAACCGTCACGTACACATGGCACGTGGGCTTGCTGATGCGGTTGCCGCGGCCTTTGGCGCGCGCGGTGAAGCGCTTGAGCGTGGTGCCTTGTTCGACGTAGATGGTCTTGACCTTCAGTTCGTCGATGTCGGCGCCATCGTTGTGTTCGGCATTGGCGATCGCCGATTCCAGAACCTTCTTGACGATGCCCGCAGCTTTTTTCTGCGTGAACGTCAGGATGTTCAGGGCCTGGTCCACCTTCTTGCCGCGGATCAGATCAGCGACCAGACGGCCTTTGTCGACCGACAGACGGACGCCCCGGAGGACTGCACGTGTTTCAGACATGGTCGTTCCTTATTTCTTCTGGACTTTTTTGTCCGCGGGGTGACCCTTGAAGGTGCGCGTCAGGGCGAATTCGCCCAGCTTGTGGCCCACCATCTGGTCGGTGACGTAGACAGGTACGTGCTGCTTGCCGTTGTGCACGGCGATGGTCAGACCGATGAACTCGGGCAGAACCATGGAGCGACGCGACCAGGTCTTCACTGGTTTCTTGTCCTTGGTGGCAACGGCTTTTTCAACCTTGGCCAGCAAGTGATGGTCAACAAATGGACCCTTTTTAAGAGAGCGAGTCATCTGTTACCCCTTACTTCTTGCGACGCGACACAATCATGACCTGTGTGCGCTTGTTGTTACGGGTGCGATAACCCTTGGTCAGATTGCCCCAAGGATCGACTGCATGACGGCCTTCGCCGGTGCGGCCTTCGCCACCACCGTGAGGGTGATCCACCGGGTTCATGGCAACGCCGCGAACCGTAGGACGAATACCCATCCAGCGCTTCACACCGGCCTTGCCCAGTTGGCGCAGGCTGTGCTCTTCGTTGGCCACTTCGCCAATGGTGGCGCGGCATTCGATGTGGATCTTGCGAACTTCACCGGAACGCATACGCACCTGGGCGTAGATGCCTTCACGGGCCAGCAGCGTTGCCGAAGCACCTGCCGAGCGGGCGATCTGGGCACCAGCACCGGGCTTGAGCTCGATGCAGTGGATCGTCGAACCCACGGGGATGTTGCGGATAGGCAGCGTGTTGCCTGCGCGGATCGGAGCTTCCGAGCCGCTCATCAGCGTAGCGCCGGCTTCCAGGCCACGGGGAGCGATGATGTAACGACGCTCGCCGTCGGCATAGCACACCAGAGCGATGTGGGCCGTACGGTTCGGATCGTATTCAATGCGCTCAACCTTGGCGGCGATGCCGTCCTTGTTGCGCTTGAAGTCGACCACGCGGTAGTGGTGCTTGTGACCACCGCCCTTGTGGCGCGTCGTGATGTGACCGTTGTTGTTACGACCGGCCTTCTGGAACTGAGGCTCCAGCAGGGGGGCGTACGCTTCACCCTTGTACAGGTGGTCACGCGTGACCTTCACCACGGCACGTTGGCCGGGCGAAGTGGGTTTCATCTTGATGACAGCCATGATTACGCGGCCTCCCCGGACAGGTTCAGCTCTTGACCTGGCTGCAGCGTGACGTATGCCTTGCGAACGTTGTCGCGGCGGCCCACGGTCTTGCCGAAGCGCTTGGTCTTGCCTTTGGTGTTCACCACAGAAACGCCCTTGACCTCGACCTTGAACATCAATTCCACAGCGGCCTTGATTTCTGGCTTGGTTGCGTTCTGCAGCACCTTGAACGTCACAGCATTGGACTTCTCGGCAACCATGGTGGCCTTTTCGGACACGATGGGAGCGACCAGCACTTGCATCAGACGACCTTCGTCAAACTTGAGCGTGCTCATGCGAACATCTCCTTGAGTTTGTCGATTGCGCCCTTGGTGACGAGCACTTTCTTGAAACGGACCAGCGACACGGGATCGGCGTAACGGGGCTCGACGACGAGCACGTTCACCAGATTGCGCGAAGCCAGGTACAGGTTTTCGTCGACTTCATCGGCGATCACCATCACCGATTGCAGGTTCATCGCCTTGAACTTGTCGGCCAGGACCTTGGTCTTGGGCGAATCCAGCTTCAGCGAGTCAACCACAGCCAGACGGCCTTCGCGGGCCAACTGCGACAAGATGGCAGACATACCGGCGCGATACATCTTCTTGTTGATCTTCTGCGTGAAGTTTTCGTCAGGCATGTTCGGGAAAATCCGACCGCCCCCGCGCCACAGTGGCGAGGAAGTCATACCTGCACGTGCGTTACCCGTACCCTTTTGCTTGAAAGGCTTCTTGGTCGAGTGACGGACTTGCTCGCGGTCCTTCTGGGCGCGAGTGCCTTGGCGTGCGTTGGCCTGGTAGGCCACGACGATCTGGTGCACCAGATCTTCGTTGTATTCACGACCGAACACGGTTTCGGGAACATCCAGCTTGGATGCGCCTTGGCCTTGGTCATTCAGGAGTTCGAGCTGCATTAGTTCGCTCCTTTGGAAGATTTGGCCTTGATGGCGGGACGCACCGTCACGAACCCACCCTTGGAGCCCGGAATAGCGCCCTTGATCAAGAGCAGTTGACGCGCTTCGTCGATGCGGATGACATCGAGGTTTTGCGTGGTCTTGGTGACGTCGCCGAGGTGGCCCGTCATGCGCTTGCCGGGGAACACGCGACCGGGGTCTTGTGCCATACCGATCGAGCCAGGCACGTTGTGCGAACGGCTGTTACCGTGCGACGCGCGCTGCGAGCTCATGTTGTGGCGCTTGATGGTACCGGCGTAGCCCTTACCGATGGAGGTGCCTTGCACGTCGACCTTCTGGCCCACAGCAAAGACATCAGCCACAGGCACTGCAGCACCAGCGGCATACTTGCCGGCGGTTTCTGCGGTCACGCGGAATTCCTGGATGATTTCACCGGCTTCCACACCTGCCTTGGCAAGGTGGCCGGCTTCTGGCTTGGTCACGCGCGATGCTTTGCGCGAACCGAACGTGACCTGCAGGGCCACGTAGCCATCGTTCTCTTGGGTTTTGACCTGGGTAACGCGGTTGTTGGACACATCCACCACCGTGACAGGCACTGCGTCCCCATCATCGGTGAACAGACGCATCATGCCCACTTTGCGACCCAGCAACCCGAGGGAGTTGCTCAGACTCATTTGTTTCTCCAAAACTTCCACCGCCACAACTTCAATTGGCTGCGGCGTTTGCACTCACGTGCATGAAAGACGGTTAATAAAACTTCGCCCGCAGTACACCCTTTGAAGGCGCAAATCGAGCGAAGCCCTAAAGTATAACGCGAACTGCTTTTTCAAGCAAGTTCGCGTTATCGAGACATTGCCTGATGGGTTCACCCCTCAGGCAACAGCCATTACTGCAGCTTGATTTCGACGTCCACGCCAGCGGGCAGGTCGAGCTTCATCAGGGCGTCAACGGTCTTGTCCGTCGGGTCCACGATGTCCATCAGACGCTGGTGCGTGCGGATTTCGAGCTGGTCGCGGCTGGTCTTGTTGACGTGCGGCGAGCGCAGGATGTCGAACCGCTTCATGCGCGTCGGCAGAGGCACGGGGCCCTTGACGATGGCGCCGGTACGCTTGGCGGTATCAACGATCTCGGCAGCGGACTGGTCGATCAGCTTGTAGTCAAACGCCTTCAGGCGGATGCGGATTTTTTGCTGGGACATGGCAAGTTCCTTGTTCTGCTTATGAATTAAGCAATGATCTTGGCCACGACGCCCGCGCCCACGGTACGGCCGCCTTCACGGATAGCGAAGCGCAGGCCTTCTTCCATGGCGATGGGGTTGATCAGCTTGACGGTGATCGACACGTTGTCGCCA
>Ga0208272_100035_pt1 | contig 122135 bp, 113 predicted proteins | sample LakWasM129_HOW14_2_FD_183939 | JGI IMG/M metagenome (GOLD analysis project Ga0208272, IMG submission 183939) | Freshwater sediment methanotrophic microbial communities from Lake Washington under simulated oxygen tension - Sediment Metagenome... | ecosystem: Environmental > Aquatic > Freshwater... | reverse complement strand
CATAGCACACGCCCTTGGGCGCGCCGGTCGAGCCGGATGTGAAGAGGATGGCGGCGAGGTCGCTCGCGTTGCTCGCGACCATTTTGGATTTTGGATTCTCGATTTTCGATTGGGACGAAAGCTGCGCCGAGGGTGAGCCGGAAACCCAGACGCGGATTTCGACGGAGCGGAATGCCGCGCGGAAAATATGGCTCATCGCCTGCGCCAGTGGGATGCCCAGCAGCACCCGCGGCCGGGAGCGGGCGACGCAGGCGAGGAAGTTTTTCCGGCCCATGCCCGGGTCGATGATCACGGGCACGGCGCCGAGCTTGAAGAGCGCGAAGGCGGCGGCGATGAGCGGCAGGCCCTGCCGGACCATCACGAGCACGCGGTCGCCGCGTTGCACGCCGCGGGCGGAGAGTTTCGCGACCCAGGCGTCCACCTCGGCATCGAGTCCGGCGAAGGAAAGCACCAGGTAGTCGATGTCGCCGGCCTGGGTGCGACCTCGCGGGATCTTCACGGCCGGATGATCCGGCTGGCGCGCGGCCATCAGGGGCAGGTGGCGGGCGATGTTGGCGGATTCGGTCACGTGAACAACGGCGGTCGCAGACCGCCGCTACAGCCTAGCTCCGCCAGGCGGGCTCGGCTTTCAGCAGCTGCGCCTGCCAGGGGAGCAGCACGGTGTCGATGCTGGCGGGCTCGCGGGCGATCTGCACGAGTTGGGCGCGCGTGGCGATGAGCGTGGGGTCGAGATTCAGGTTCTGAGCCAGTCGGTCACGGTCGGCTTTGAGCCGGTCTTGGCGGGCCAGCTCGTCCGGGGACATGGAACTGAATTCCCGGCGGCGCTCGCGGCGCGGGAGCGTCTGCGGGTCGGTGGCGAAACCTTGGCGCACGGCCTCGGCCAAGGAGGGGAAGAGGCGGTCGTGGCGCCGGCCGAGATTGACGCGCAGCACTTCCTCAATGGACAGGCCGTCCTCGGCCGCGCGGGCGAGGCGGCCGAGCAGCTCGTTGCCCGTGACCTTGAAGGGCGGCGTGTTGATCTTCTCGGCCCACTCCTCGCGCCAGTGCCAGATCGCATGCAGCACGGCGAGGCCCCGGCCGCGAAGTTTTTCCGAACCGTTGATGCGCCAGTCGTTGACGTCGGGGCCGGCAAAACCGTCGTGGGCGACGGCCATCTGCCAGCGGCATTTCTGCTCCATCCAGTCCAGCCGGCCGAGGCGGACCAGCTCGGCCTTCAGCTTGTCGCGCAGACCGGGCAGATAATACACGTCCATGGCGGCGTAATCGAGCATGGCGCGGTCGAGCGGGCGCTGCGACCAGTTGGCCTTCTGGTGATCCTTGTCCAGTTGCACGCCGAAATGCTGTTCGAGCAGGGCGGCGAGGCCGAAACGGGGAATGTTCAACAGCTGCGCGGCGAACATGGTGTCGAACAGGCTGAGCGGTTCGAACCGGCACAGCTCCCAGAGCAGGCGCAGGTCGTAGTCGCTGCCATGCATGATGAGGGGCTTGGCGGCGAGCCGGGCCCACAAAGGGTCCAGCGGCAGGCCGGCGAGCAGGTCGACGAGGTAGATCTCGTCCGCCGCCAGGATTTGCAGCAGGCAGACATGCGTGCGGTAGCGGAAAAGATTGTCGGCTTCGGTGTCGAGTGCGACCTCGGTGCAGCGATCCAACGCCGCATACAGCGGGGGCAACTGATCCGCCTGGCCGATGAACTGGTAATGGGGAGTGGAACTCAAGGGAATGAAGCGTTATTTCTCCCACGCGGAAAGGAAAGCGTCAATCAACAGTGGCAAATCGGCGCTGTAGCCGCCCTCGAGGAGGGCGGCGGCGGGCCGGGCGGCCTGGCGCAGCCAGCGGCCGAGTTCGGCAAAATCCGCGCCTTCGAGCGTCATCTCCGTGATGGGATCGCCGGCGTAGGCGTCGAAACCGGCGGACACAAGGATGAGGTCGGGGTGGAACGCGAGCACCTGTTCCCAAGCGCGGGCGAGCGCGGCCAGGTGCTCATCGCGCGGGGTGCGTGGCGCGACGGGGAAGTTTTTGCAGTTGGCGGACGAGGACGTGCCCGTGCCGGGATAGCCGGGATACTGGTGGACCGAGACAAAAAGGGTGTTCGCGTGCCCCCGCAGGATATCCTCGGTGCCGTTGCCGTGGTGGGCGTCGAAGTCCCAGACGGCGACGCGGCGACCGGCGCTGGCTGCATGCAGCGCGGTGATCGCGATCTGGTTGAGGTAGCAAAACCCCATCGCGCGGTCGCGGGTGCAATGGTGGCCGGGCGGCCGCATGAGCGAAAAGGCCTTGTCTCCGGTCAGGGCGGCGGTGGCGGCGTCGAGCGCCGCGCCGACGGACCGGCGGGCGTGTTCGTTGATGCCTGGAAAATGAGGGGTGTCGTCGTCGATGTCCGGCGGGCGGGCGATGCGTTGGAGCAGTTCCGGGGCGTGGGCAGCGAGCAGCGCCGGTTCGGCGGGCAAGCCGGGTTGGCGCCAGGACCAGTTGGGATGGGCGTGCTGCAGGTGGGCGGCGCTTTTGATCACCCGGGCCGGCTGTTCGGGACGCATCGAGGAGCCGTAATCGGCGCAGTGAGGATCGTGCAGGATGATCATGAACTTTTTGTCCGCCCACGGACCATGGGAACCGCCCAAAAAGAGAACTAAACCGCGCCCTTCAGCAAGGCCGGATCGTCGCCCAGCAGGCCGTCGGTCCCCCACTCCGCCAACTGTCGGGCGGTCGCGGTATCGTTCACGGTCCAGGCCCAGATCGCGAGACCCCGGGCGTGGAAATGCCGCACCCACGCGGCCGACCGCACGGCCCGGTGGTTGACACTCAGCCCGGAGGCGCCGCAGGCGGCGAGCCGGCGCACCAAGACGGCCGGCGCCTCCCGTCCCTCGGAAATCAACATGCGCGGGATGGCCGGAGCCAGGTCGCGGGCTTCGGCCATCAGCCGGGATTCAAAGGACGCGAGGATCACCCACTCCGTGGCACGAGCCTGCCGGATGGCGCGGACCACCGGGGCCACCGGTCCGGCCTTCAACTCGATCTGGACCACGACGAGTCCGCGGGTGAGCCGGAGGACGTCGACCAATCGCGGGATGGGCTCCGTGCCGCGCACCCGCAAGCCGGCCAGCTCGCGCCAGTTCCGGCGGGCGATGCTGCCGCGGCTGACGGTCAGCCGGCGCAGCGAGGCATCATGAAACACCACCGGCACGCCGTCACGGGTGACGCGCACGTCGAGCTCGATGCCGTCGGCTTCCAACGCCAGCGCCCGACGGAAGGCCGCGAGGGTGTTTTCCGGCTTTTCGGTGGAGGCGCCGCGGTGGGCGATGACAAGCGGTTTGGCCACAAGAAACACGAAAAGGCACAAAAAGGAGAAAGCCAGTCCCAACAATCCGCACATCAACCGAAAGACCCCGCCGGTATATATTTTTGTGTCTTTTTGTATTTTTTGTGGCCAATGCTTCAGCCATGAAAGTCGTCGTGCTCTGCTCCGGGGGAATGGATTCGGTGACCGCGCTCCATTGGGCGCGGCGGCAGCACGACGTGCTCGCCGTCCTGTCCTTCGATTATGGCGCCAAGCACAACCACCGCGAAATCCCCTTCGCGATCGAACACGCGAACCGGGCCGGCGCGCCGCACCAGACGATCCCGCTGGATTTCATCGGGCACTATTTCAATTCCGACCTGTTGCAGGGTGGGGGCGAAATTCCCGAGGGACATTACGCGGCCGAGAACATGCGGCGCACCGTAGTGCCGTTCCGCAATGGCATCATGCTTTCGGTGGCGGCCGGCTTTGCCGAGAGCATCGGGGTCGAGGGGCTGGTTATCGCCGCGCATACGGGCGACCACACGATCTATCCCGACTGCCGCGAGGATTTCATGCGCGCCATGGGTGACGCCATGCGACTCGGCACCTACGCGGGCATCCAGCTGCTCCGGCCGTTCATCGCGCTGACCAAGGGCCAGATCGCCGCCGAGGGAGCGAGGCTCGGCGTGGATTTCGCCCGCACCTGGTCGTGTTACAAGGGCGGTGATATCCATTGCGGCAAATGCGGCACGTGCGTGGAGCGCCGCGAGGCTTTCCAGCAGGCCGGGGTGCCCGATCCGACCGACTATGAGTCCACTCCGCCGATTCCTTCCAAACCAATTTAACACAGAGAACACGGAGACCGCAGAGTAAGAAAACTCCGTGCTCTCTGCGTCCTCTGTGTTAAAACCCTCCTGTGTTAATCTCCGAGATCTTTCATTCCCTGCAGGGCGAGGGCGAGCTGGCGGGCGTGCCGTCGGTGTTCGTCCGCACCAGTGGCTGCAACCTCCGCTGCAACTGGTGTGACACGCCCTACGCCTCGTGGTCGCCGGAAGGAACGCAGTTGACGGTGGAAGAAATCCTGGCGGCGGTGCGCGCCTTTCCTTCGCGGCACGTCGTGCTCACTGGCGGTGAGCCGATGATCGCTCCTGAGATCCACGAACTGGCCTACCAATTACAGGAACTCAGCTACCACATCACCATCGAGACGGCGGCGACCGTGCCACCGAACGGCATCGCCTGCGACCTGGCGTCGCTCAGCCCGAAGCTGGCCCATTCCGCGCCGGACGCGCGCCTGGACGACACATGGCGGAGGAAACACGAGGAACTCCGGTGGCAGCCCGGGGTCGTGGCCAGCTGGATGGCGATGCGCAATTACCAGTTGAAATTCGTCGTGGGCTCTGCCGCGGACGTGGATGAACTTGAGGGCATGATCCAGGAGACGGGTTGCGCCGTGCCCCCGAGCAAGATACTGCTCATGCCCGAAGGCGTGACGGTCGAGGCGCTGCGCGCGCGCGCCGGCTGGCTCAGCGAGCTGTGCAAGGCGCGCGGCTATCGCTACGCCCCGCGGCTGCACATCGAACTCTACGGCAACAAGCGCGGCACATGAACATCCTGCCGCAAATCCGGCGCCAGCCACGCAAGCTCTCTGAAGAACTGGCGGCGCTGCACGCCCGGGCGGGCGACCGGTCAGTGACGCTGCGTGAAGTGATCTACGCCCTGCGCGGCCGGGCCTACCTCCTGCTGGTCATTTTGCTGGCGCTGCCTTTCATCCAACCGGTGCCGCTGCCGGGCCTGTCCACGCCGCTGGGGCTGGCCATCGTGCTCGTCGCCCTGCGGCTGGCGCTTGGCCAGCGGCCCTGGCTGCCGATGAAAATCCAGCGGCTCCGGCTGCCTGCGGGCTTTTTCGGCAAAGTGATGACTTTCACCGAACGACTCATCCGGTTTCTTGAATCCGTGCTGCGCCCGCGCTGGGCCTGGCTGACGGGCACCGCCCTGCTGATCCAGCTGCATGCCGTCGTGATGCTGGTCTCGGCGCTGATCCTCCTGTTGCCCCTGCCGATCCCGTTTTCCAACGTCCTGCCCGCCTGGGCCATCTTCCTCCTCGCGTGCGGACTGCTCGAACGCGACGGGCTCTTTGTTTTTCTGGGCTACATCGCCTTCGCGATCGGTGCGGCCTATTTCATCTTGCTCGGTGGCATCGCACATGAGGCCGTGGCGCGCTCCTGGGAATGGCTGCAATCTAGGATGTAAGGACAATCTTGCCGAACTGCGCGCCGGCCTCCATGTGGCGCAAGGCGGCGTCCGCCGCGTCGAGCGCGAAGACCCGGTCCACCATCGGCACGATTTTGTGCTGAGCGACGAAAGCGGTCATGCCGGCGAAATCCGCGGGCGAGCCCATGGTGGTGCCGAGCAGGTTGATCTGCCGGAAAAAGCATTTGCGCAGGTCGAGGCCGGTGGGATTCCCCGTGGTGGCGCCAAAGAACACGAGGCGCCCGCCGGGTGCGGTCAGATCGATGAGCCGGGCGAAGCCCTCGCCGCCGGCGCTGTCGACGATCACGTCGAAGCGTCCGGCCTGTTTTTCGAGCGCTGCCGCCCAATCGGCGTCGCGGTAGTTGACGCCGCCCGCGGCCCCGAGGGTTTTCGCACGCGCGATCTTCTCGGCTGAACCGGACGTCACCCAGACCTGCGCTCCTGCCGCCACGGCAAACTGCAGGGCTAACAGCGCTGCGCCGCCGCCGACTCCGGTGACGAGGACGCGCTCGCCGGCCTTGAGGTGCGCGCGGGTGAAAAGCGCGCGCCAGGCCGTGAGCCCGGCCAGCGGCAACGCCGCGGCCTCCTCCCAGGAAAGGTGCATGGGTTTGGGCGCGAGGTTGGTGACAGGAATCACGATTTTCTCGGCGAACGTGCCATTGTCCGGCAGGCCGAGGATGCGGAACTTCGGTCCCTGCACGCGCGGGTCGTCGCCCCAGTCGAGGGATGGATTGATGATCACGTCGCGGCCGACCCAGGCGGCGTCGGCGGGCGAGCCGGTCGCGGTCACGACGCCGGCGCCATCCGAGCCGAGGATGATGGGCAGCTTGATGTTCGGGTAGAGCCCCAGCTGAGTCCAGAGATCGCGGTGGTTAAGCGCCGCGGCATGGAGCCGCACGATGGCCTGGCCGGGCGCGGCGACGGGATCAGGTTCTTCCCGGATGACGAGAGGCTGTTTCACCCCGACCAAGACGGCGGCTTTCATGGGGGCAGTCTAAAACAGCGCCGGATGAAAGCAAACCGGCGCTTCTTGGCCACGTAGCCGGTGTCCGGCCACGCTCATCAAGTGGCGGCTGCGTCTACCGGGGCCGGGCGCACGAAGAGCACGGCCACGGCGGCGGCGATCATGAGCGCGCCGGCGAGCCGGAGGACGTTCTCGGGATTGCCGTCCAGCCAACGGTGGTAAAAGAGCGGCAGCGTGAAGATCTGGATGATCATCGGAATGACGATGAACATGTTGAAGATTCCCATATAGACACCCGTGCGGTGGGCGGGGATGCTGCCGGCGAGCATGATGTAGGGATTGCCCATGGCGCTGGCCCAGGCCAGACCGAGGCCGAGCATGGGGACAAAGAGCAGCGCCTTCGTGTGGATGAGCGGCAGGGAGATCATGCCAAATCCGGCGCAGACGAGGCAAAAGGCATGCACCCAATGCGGGCCGAACCGTCGCGTGAACGGCACGAGCGCAAAGGCGGCGACACAGGCGATGGCGTTGTAGAACCCGCCGATCTGTCCGTTGATCAGCCCGGCATCGCGAAACGCGGTGGAGGTGGCGTCCGTCGTGCCAAACAGGGTTTTCGAGAGCGAGAGGACGACATACTGCCAGTAACAGAAGAGCGCATACCATTGGAACAGCATCATCACGGCCAGCCGGCGCATGGTCGGGGGCATCTCCCGCATGGCGGCCCCAATCTCGGCGAACGTGTGGCCCCAGCCCGCGGGCTGGCGCCGGATGGCGGCGACCTCTTCCGGGGTGAGCGGAATCTCCTTCGTGGTGTAGAGCGTCCAGAGAATCGAGCTGATCGAGAAGACCGCGCCGATGATGAAGGCGGTGATCGTGATCAGGGGAACGTGACTGCCGTTGATCGCGTCCTTGTTCATCCCGAGCACCACGAGGATCGACGGCGTGAGATAGGAGAGCGTCTGGCCGAGGCCGGTGAAGGCGCTTTGCGTGAGGAAGCCGAGGGAATGCTGCGCGCGGTCGAGCTTGTCGCTCACGAAGGCGCGGTAGGGTTCCATCGTGATGTTGTTGGCCGCGTCCAGGATCCACAACAGGCTGGCCGCCATCCAGAGGGCGGAGCTGAACGGCATAAAGAAGAGGCTCACGCTGCAAAGCACGGCGCCGATGAAAAAATACGGCGTGCGACGGCCCCAGCGGCTCAGGGTCCGGTCGCTCATCGCCCCGATGATCGGCTGCACGATGAGGCCGGTCATGGGCCCGGCCAGCCAGAGGTAAGGGAGCGAACCCTCGTCGGCTCCGAGGTATTTGTAGAGCGGGCTCATGTTGCCCTGCTGGAGTCCGAAGGAATACTGGATGCCGAAGAACCCGAAGTTCATGTTCAGGATCTGCCAGAAGGAAAGACGTGGTTTCATGGGGTGGACGCCGGTGCGGCGTGGGGTCAGTCGATGGTCGACATCGTGGACAAAACCGGAAGCCTGCCCACCCGGAAAATTCGGTGAAAGCCAGCACAGGGGCATTTTGCAGGTGCGCGCCCGGGAAAGTCTGCTACGGTGACACTACCCCACCCCATGCTCTCGTTCCTGCCCACGCGCTCCGGAGCCAAGATCGATGCCCGCCGGCTGTTCGTCGAAACCTTTCGGCGCCAGGTCGCGCTGCTCGAATCAGGCCGCGCGCGCATCCGCATCCCGGAGACCCGGCGGCTGTTCGAGCGGCATCCGCAGATGGCCTACCATTTCAAGCCGGAGCTGTTCATCCAGCTCGGCGGCGAAACCGAGTTCTTCTTCCCGGACCAGAAATTCACGCTCGGTCCGAGCGAGATCTGCGTGATGCCCCGAGGCGTGCCGCACGGCGAGATCGCCCGCGGTGGCCCGAAGCCTTTCGAGAACGTCGTCGTCTGCTACTACAACGAGACCGTGGCCATCCACGTCGCGCACGAGGCATCCCCGGGCCATCCCATCGTGGATGACATCCATTTCTTCACGACGGACCTCTACCACGAGCTGGTGGAATACCTGAACCGCGCCGGCGAACTCCGCTTTCGCGACCAGGCGGCCTGTGCCACGGCGATCAAGGGCCTGCTGCTCGCCGAACTGTCCCTGCTGCTCGCGCTGGTCGAGGAGCAGGATGCGTCGCGCTATTCGGAATCGGAGAAGATCTTCCGCTGCCAGTGGCTCATCCGGAACAACCTGCAGGACGTCGAACTCGGCGTCGAATCGCTCGCCGCGGAGCTGCGCTGTTCGCCGGGACACCTGTCGAAGCTCTTCATGCGCGAAACCGGCGAGCGCATCGTCGAATACATCACGCGCGTCCGGCTCGCGAACGCGATCGACGCCGTGCGGCACACGCCGCTCAGCGTGAAGGAAATCGCGACCGCGTGCGGCTTCAACGACCCGAATTATTTCACCCGCGTTTTCCGCAAGGCCACGGGCCGCTCGCCAGTGCAGTATCGCGCCGAGCTGCATCACGTCGCCTCACGCATCGAGCGCGAGCCGAAGGTGGTCTATTTCGACCGCGAGGAGCACGACTTCGGCCTCCGCCCCGAAGTGATGGCGAAGGCGCAGGTGAAGCTGACGCCGTAAAGTCTGCCTGACAGTAGGAGCGGCTTCACGCCGCGATATGAACGTGGCGCCACTCTCGAATCGCGGCGTAAATCCGCTCCTACAATTCCAGCCGCTCACAGGTGGGCGGCGATGAGCTGTCGGATGACCGGTCGCGCGAGCTTGGCGAGGGCGGGATTGGCGTAGGCGATCCAGGAGACGGGCGTGGTGATGTCGAGCGGCGCATGCAGTTCAGCGCCGTCGGGAGCTTCGACGATCACTCCGGCCTCGCGGGCGATGAGGGCCGTGCAGATGTCGTAGGGGTGGCAGCTCAGCGCCGCATTCGGGCGCAGTTTGGCATAGACCATCGGGCGGATATCACCGACCAGCCGGTCGTGACCGACGAGCACCTCGGCCAACTGGCCGCCGGTGCAGATGTATTGGTCGTCGAAAACCAGAGGAGCGGCGTCGGTGCTCCCGTGCAGCGTGCGCCACAACTCCTCTTCGAATTGGGCGATGAACGCCTTACCGTCGGGAAAGTAGCGCGCGAGCGATGCGAAACCGTGTCGGAAGTCCCGCGCCTGCGACGGACGGAAACGCAGGCGAATACAGGTGCCGCTGCGCACATCATGGGCGGTGGCCACAACGCCTGCGCGACCACCGCCGCGCACGACACTGAACTGATCGGCGCGCCATTGTTTGTGCGTCGGCAGCTCGGTCATGGCGGCGACCACAATATCGGTGAGATCGGTTTGGGTGCCGCGTTGCGGCGCGAGCGCGGCCAGCGACCAAGCGGAACGCTTGTCATACATGAAACTCCGGGTGCCATCGATCGGATCGAGGAGGCATTTCCAGCGGGTGCGCGCGACGGGGATGCCGCGCGGGAAGGTGCGCGGTTCCCCACCTTCGAGCCCCTCCATCACGACCTCAACCGGCCAAGCCGCCGGCCAGTGAGCCTCGAACCACGCGCAAATGGCCTCCTCGCTGATCTTGTCGACCGCGTAGATCGTATCGGCGGCCGCGACGGCGGCCACGTCGGCGAATTTCACGGCGTTGCGGCGGCGTGCAGCCACCAGCGTGTCGCGGATGGAATTCTGCAGCGAACAGAGCAGCCGGCGGGCACGTTCGAGTTGGGCCTGAGTCATGGAGCGGAAAGGCGGGCTCGCCGCGAAATCCTCCAGATTACGACGGTCGACAGCGCGATGGCGCCCACCCAACAAGCCGCCGCCGCCCGCAGGTCGAACAGCCCGTCGGGCCGCGAAGCCGCCATCCCCGATTGGATGAGATAGCCGCTCACGATATCTTGAACGGCGGCGCCGAGATAACTGGCGATGCCGACCATGCCGAGTGCGGCACCCGCCGCCGCCGGCGGCACCAGATCCACAGCCATCAGCCCGCCCAGATAACAAACCAAGGCCCCGATCCCGCTGCCGAAGACCGCCAGCATGCCGACATAAACAAAGGGGTGACCCGGGGGCACGAGCAACAGCGTGAGCAGTGCCAGCGTGCTCACCAGGGCCATGCCCAACGCAGGCCGGCAACGATCTCCATCGAACCATCGATCCGAAAGCCAGCCACTCGCCACGGTCCCGACGATTCCGGCCGCCGACGAAACCGAAATCGCCAGGCTGGCATGAACCGTCGTCAAGCCTTTCGCCTTCTCCAGGTAGAAAACGCCCCAGCTGTTGATCGCATACCGGGCGACATACATCAGCGCGCTCGCCAGTGCGATTTCCCAGACGACCGGCATGGCCAAAACCGCCCGTTGCGCGTGCCAGGTGCTGGTCGTCTTGACGACCGCCGGTTCCTGACGGTTCGGAGGCCGAAAGAAAACCCAGAGGAGTCCCGCTCCCGCCAGCCCGATCGCGGCCGCGCCGAAAAATCCGGCGCGCCAGCCCAAATGCGCCACGAGCGCCGCGGTGACGGCGAAGCTGACGGCCTCACCGAGGTGGTGACTCACGCTCCAGATTCCATAGTAGCTGCCGCGCTCCTGTTGCCGGAACATCCGGACCAGGCTGACCACGAAGGCCGGGGCGCCCATCGATTGAAACCAGCCGTTGACCAGCCAGAGGACCAAGAACAGCCAGAATCCGGCTTGCAGCCCAACCGCCAGATTGACGGCGGCCGTGCCGAGGAGGCCGATGCTCGCAAACCGACGAAGGTCGACGCGGTCGGCCAGGAATCCGTTGGCCAGCTTGCCGACGGCGTAGGACCAAAAGAGCGCCGACCCGATCCAGCCCAGCTGCGCCGGGGACAGCACGCCGGAGTCAACCAGTCCGCTCTTGGCCGCCGACAGACTCAGCCGGCATACATAGTAGATGCCATAGCCCAGCGTTGCGGCGACAAACACCCATCGGCGATCGCGAATCATGTTTAAGGATGGATTCCATGGCGCGAGCACCCCTGCAGCGGCCCACCCCATGGGCCGCCGAGGGGTTCGTCCAAAGCAAACCGGGTTTAAGGTGTGCTTGTGCGCCCATTTCCCCCATGGCGCTGGATGTAGTTCTGCAGCACCTTGGGTCGATCCGTCTGGAGCAGGGTTACCCCACGATCGAGCAAGGCGCCGTAGATTGAATCGGGATCGGACAAGGCCAGATCGTCGCTCATGCCGCCGGCCAACTCAGGCCAGAGGAGATTCACCCAGATGCGGACATGATGGGCGCGGCATTCCGCGAACAGCGCCGCCACCGCCGGGGTCCACTCCTGGTAAACAATCTCCATCGCGCAGGGCTTGGCCTTGGTCAGCCAGTCCTGCGCCATCTGCACGGCACCGGGTTCCCGGAAGTCAATCACCGGCATGTAGGCCACCTTGCCGAAGATGTCGCCGTTCTCCGCCAGCACCTGCTCCACCGGGCGATCCCCTTTCATCAGCGCGTCTTCCAAGGTGCCCGTTTCTTCCAGCAAAGCGACGGTTTGCCGGAAAAACGGGTAGCTCTTGTCGAGGTTCAGCAGGATGCGTCCTTTCGTGGCGAGCAGCACTTCCCGCAGCGTCGGAACGGTGAACTGAGTCTCATGGCTGTAGCCGTTCCGCAAATGCAGCGCGCGAATTTCTGCCAAGGTGAGGTCGGCAACCCGACCGTGGCCCGTGGCAGTCCGGTCGACGGTCGTATCGTGCATCACGATCAGCTCGTCATCCTTCGTGCGCTGAACGTCGAGCTCCGCCATCTCAATCCCCATTTCGATACAGCTCTGAAATGCGCGGATCGAGTTTTCCGGGAAATCCCGCCAGTCCCCACGATGCGCCGCAACGAAGCAGCGCCTATTGTCCGACTGGAGCAGCTCCTGGTGGAGAAGGTGCGCACGGTTTTCCGCAGACACCACCCCGGCAGGGGTGGCGCCGCGAACGGTGAGGGCCGCCTGCGGCCCCCACCCGAGAAACGCCGCCGTGACGGCAACGCCAAGCAGGCGAAACCAAGCCGTTTTCATGCGCGGGATCGCTTAGAAGTGATAGGTCGTCTCCAGCCGGAACGAGCGACCGAACAGCGGGCGCCCGTAGACCGCCTCCTTCGTGCCCTGACCCGAAATGACGTCGGAGCGCGGATTGCCCTCGGTCAAGCCATGGGCATTCGTCAGATTGTCGACGAGCAGATGGAAACTCCAGGGGCCTTGTTCGGCGGTCAGGCCGGCCCCGAAGGTCCGATAGGCGGGCAGCACAGTCGTGTTCTTGATATCGACATACCGTTGGCCGACGAAGTTGTAGCGCAGGTCGGCGCGCATGGACCACTTGCCCACTTCAAAACTGACCGTCGGCCGGATGTTGCCAAACCAGTCTGGCGTGCGGATCAGCTGTTTGTCCTCGGCGGCCGAGGCATCCGCGCCCAGGGAGCTGAAATAGTTTCCGCCGCGCGGGCGGTTGTAAGTAAGGGAGCTGTCGATGCTGAAGTGCTGAAACGGTTTCCAGGTGATATCGGCTTCGACACCCGGCGTCGTTGCCTGCCCGACGAAATTCAGGTTGCCGGTGCTCCCCGTGACCGGGTTCACCGCCTGGAAGGTCTGCACATACGGATCAAACTTCGTGTAGAACGCCGTGAGGAAGGCGGAGAAGGCACGGCGGTTGATTTTGACGCCGACCTCATACTGTTCGGCGGTCGTGGTGATCGGCACCTGGTTCAGAAACAGGACGCTGTCCGTGGCGACGCGGTATGATTTCGAGGCCCGGGCATACACGCCAAAATGCCGGTTGAAATCGTAGTTGGCGCCGATGGTCCAGGGCGTCACCGATTCGCTGTAGTGGGTGATCACGTTGCTGCCGGTGAAGGCCAGCGCATTGGATCCCGCCAGCGTGGGCAACACACCACCGAAGGCAGTAGGGGCGATCGGGGAGGATTTGGTCAGCCGGTTCAAACCGTCGCCGTCGTAACGTTCGCGGCGGAGGCCGTAATCGAGCTTCAGGTGAGGAGTGATGTTCCAGGTGTCCGCCGCAAACACGGCGACTTCCTTCATATCCGAGTGGCCGCCGTTGAGCGTGTTCGAATACCGCAACACCCCGCGATCGGTCACCGAGCCGATCACCGCGCCGGCGGCGTTGTAGGCCAGCAGATCCAGGGGGCGCGGATTCGACGCCAGTTCGAAGAGGTAATCCTGATACCGCGTTTCCTCGGTGGTCGTGTATTCCGTCGCATACAATCCGACGATGCCGTGGTGGGTGCCCAGCAACTCGAAGTCGCGGCTCAACCGGGCCTCGTCCTGCACGGAACTGAGGTCCGCGTTGACCCCGCGATACTGGGCCTGAATCACCAGGCCGGAGGGCGAAGTATAGGGCGTGCCGCCGTTGGTTCCCCCGATGGCGTAACCGAAATGGTCGAAACCGGCAAAGGCCGCGGTGGCCGCGGCCGTGAAGGGCGCGGCAAACGCGGTGGTCGTCGCCGGGTTCGAGGTCGAATAGATGGCGTCAAAACTCAGCTTGATGCCGGTCAGCCGCAGTTTGTTCGAGAACTGCCAGGCCCCGAGCTGGCGCTTGAAATCCAGCGTGGAACTGACGACGTCAAAATGGCGGCCGTTGGAGAGGTCGCGGTTCGCGCGCTGGATCTGTCCCGCTTCATTCGGAAACACAAAAAGGGCATTCTGCAGGGACGGCGTATTGAGCGTGCCGGTGAAGTAGTCCAGATACGGGTTGAGTGAAACCGAGGGGTTGTTGGGATCGGCAATGGGAATGGGCAGGTAGAACATGTTGTGATCATTGAGGGCAAACAGCGACAGTTTGACTTCGCCGCCCTCGATTTCGCGGCGGAGATTGATCTGCAGCTGCCCGCCATGGTCGCTCGGAAACCCGTTGGGCCGGGGACCATCATTGCGCCGATAGAAGCCGCCGGCGGCCAGGTAGGTCTTGTCGGCGATCTTGCCCGACCAGTAGCCGTCGAGCCGGTATAAATTAGTGTCCCCGACCGTCAGTTGCACGGCGCTATCGCTCGCGTCGCTGCCCTGGCGGGTGACGTTGTTGTAGATCGCCGCCGCGTTGGACGCGAAGATCGGCGCCGGACCGCCGCGGATGATCTCAAACGACCGGGTCATGATGTCGGGGCGGACGAGCCCCTCCCCCTTGAAGAAGTAGCCCTCATCGGGATGGATGGGCAGCCCGTCGACCTGAAAGGCCTGAAAGCTCGATTCATTCGGAATGCCGCGTTCCCGGATCACATTCTGCACCTCGCCCCCGGTGGACTCCGTGAAGATGCCGGGGACCTGTCCCAGCAGATTTGCCAGATTCAACGCCCCATATTTGTGAATTTCGTAGGACGAGAGGCTGGTGACGGCGAACGAGGACTCGAACTGCGTCTGCGCATACGTCACGCCCGTGACAACCAGCGCATCCATTTTGTAGATTTCTTCCTCGGGTCTCTTGGTGGCATCGGTCTGGGCGTCGAGTTGACCGGCGGCGAGCAGGGCGAGACCGGACAAGAGTCGCGACCAGAGGCCGCGCGGAGATTTCGGTGACGAAACAGGATTGCTCATGGCAGTGGTGTTGGGGGTTGAAGGCCCCGAAACTTGCTTCGGGGTGCCATGCAAGACGCGCCGGTCCTTCGTTTCCGTGACAGCGGCGGATTCTTTTTTTATCGCGAGCGCACCGGTCAGGTCATCGCGCACCACCTGCAGCGCAGTGCCGGCGAGCATTTCCCGGAGCGCGTCGTCCGGCGTCAGCCGACCCCGCACGGCACGGGTGCGCAGCCCGTCCACGATTTGCGGATCGAAAATCAACTGCGCGGCCGCCTGCCGGGCGAAGATCCGCAGGGCCGTTTCGGCCTCTCCGGCCGGCACGGCGAAGTTCCTCATGGGCTCGGCGGCACGGAGGCCCGGAATGCCCCACGCGGCCAGCAGCAGCGCGGCATAGCAGACGATCCGGTTCAGCAGGTGGCTCGACACGAGGGGGCGGCGCAGGCAGCCCATTGCTCAGGGAGCCGCGTGGAGGATGATGTCGCCGTCCGCCGCGCGCTCGACCCGCAGTCCGAGCGACTTTTCGGCCAGCCGGAGGAAACCCTCCATGTTCTCGGCCTGGAAGGTGCCGCTGATCGTGCGCCGGCCCAGCGCGGGGTCACCCAACCGCACGCGATGTGGCGTGTGCTGGCGAAAGGATTCGAGAACCTGATCCAGCGGAGCCCGGGAAAATTCGAGCAAGGGCGAACGCCAGGCGAGCGCACCGTCGAGTTCAACCGGGGTCAGCACCCGCGTCTCAAGGGCGGAAGCCCGGGCGGTCGCGGAAACGCGGGCGCCCGTGCCGGCATCGACGAGCGGCGCGGTGTCGATCGCGACTGCCGGCGAGTTGGCCACGCGCACACGGCCCTCGGTCACCATGACATCCACCTGGCCGGATTCACGGCGCACGTTGAACGCGGTGCCGACTGCCCGCACGGCCACCCCGCCGGCTTCGACAACAAAAGGCCGGGTCGGATCGTGAGCGACGGTGAAGAATGCCTCCCCTTGCCCGAGCCGCACCTGCCGCGACGGGCCGGAGAAATCAAAGGTCACTTCGCTCTCGCCGCGTGCCTCGACCACCGAGCCGTCGGGCAGCGTGAGACGTTTGGCCTCGGCGGCGACCAGAACCACGGTGGGCGTCGCAACCGGGCCGGGCGTCGCCTTTGGCCAGAGGAAGAAGCCCAGCACGAGGGCGGCGGCAGCAGCGAGGGTGGTCGGTAGCGCCCACCGGACAATGGAGGCGGAGCGCGGAGCGACGCGAGTGCGTTGCTCCAGTTGCGCGGCCTCGGCGGCGAGGTCCGGCACCCCCTTGGCGAGGTCCAGCCGCTGCCACGTATCCGAGAGGCTGGCCCATTCTTCGGCGTGCCGCGGATCGGCGGCGCACCACGCGGCGAAGTCGCGTTGCTCCTGCGCGGTGAGCCCGCGGTCGTGCCGGGCGAGCCACACGGCGGCGGCCTCGGCAATGGCAACGGAGGAATCCGGTTTCGCGGTCACGAGGCGATGGCGGGGCCCACGCCGAGTTCGCGCAACAGATCGCGACAACGGTGGGTGCCCCTGGCGACAAGGGTTTCGACGGTGTTTTCGGTGATGCCGAGCCGCGCGGAGATTTCTTTTTGGGAGAGACCTTGGATTTTTCGGAGGAGGAGCACTTCGCGACAACGGGGCGGCAGCGCGCGGATGGCCTCGGCGAGCAGCACCAACTCCTGCTGGCGGCTCACAAACTCCACCACGTCTGCCTTATCCTGCAAGACGGGCGAGTCGGCCATTTCCGTGATGGGCTCGTGTTGCGCGACGGCCCGGCGGCGGATAAGGTCGCGGACGGCGTTGCGGGCCACGGCAAAGAGCAGCGCCTTGCCCGAGCGCACCTCGGCCTTCTCCCGCACCGTCAGGATCCGGGTGTAAGTGTCCTGCACGACATCATCCACGTCGCTCGCAGAGGACAGCGAACTGCGCAGGTAAGCGCGCAGCGAGGGCTCGTGAGGCTGGAGGTGCTCAGCGAACCAATGCGTGGTCTCTGAATCGATCGGGGGCACGGTGACGGGGTAACGAATCGGCGAAAACCCTAGCAAGGGTAAACTCTATTACAATCAGGTAACGCGCGGCATCGCGGCGTAAAGCCGCTCCTACAGTTCCGGTTTGAAATCTTCATAGGCCGGTTGGGCACCGTCGTGGCTCGCGACGAAGCCGCCGAGGGAGCACGCGGCACGCAGGATGCGCGGCCAGTCCGGTTGGGTTCCGGCGCAGAGCCAGCCTGCCTCGAGAGCGGCCGTGAAGGCGTCGCCCGCGCCGACGGTGTCGCGCACCGTCACGCGGGGGGCGCCGACTTCCGCCCAGATCGCGCCATCGAGGACACACGCTCCCTCGGCACCGCGAGTGATGCAGATGACGGCGCCATGGTGCCGGCGGGCGAGTTCGCTAGCCATCTCGCGCCAGTCGCCGGCGTCAGTGGCTCGCTCGCACAGGCGGCGCGCTTCGTCGGCGTTCAGCTTGAGCAAATGGCAGCGATCGAGCAGCGGTGCCACGAGCGCGAGGTCGTCGAAGGGTGGACGCAGATTCAGGTCGCACACGATCCGGGCTTCCGGGAAAGCGTTCAGCAGGCGCGTGAGGGCGATGCGATTGGCGGGGCTGCGCAGGGCGAGCGTGCCGAAGATGATAGCGCCCGGCGCAGGCTGGCCGAGCGCGGCCTCGACGGCGATCTCGTCCCACGCGACCGGTTGCTCGATTTGAAACTTCGCCTGGCCGCTCGCATCAAGCTGCACTTCGGCCGTGCCGGTGGCGAGGGTTAGGTGCTGCGTGATCGTCGAGGCGTTAACGCCGGCGGCCGTGATGGCGGCCAGGGCCTCCTGGCCAAGTTCGTCGCGGCCGACGGCGGAGACGAGCGTTGGCGCGCAGCCGAGTTGTGCCAGATGGTAGGCGACGTTGAGCGGCGCGCCGCCGAGGAAGCGGCCGCGTGGCAGCAGATCCCAGAGGACTTCGCCAAAGCAGAGAATGCGGTGCATCGCGGGCAGAGAGTCGCACCGACCTTCAGCCGGCGTCTACCTCAAAGCGCTCATCCCGACCGGCGGCGGTCGTGTGAGAGACGCTGGCGGTTTGAGTCGTGAAATTGACTTCGAGTGTGGCCCAGTGCGCGCCGTGGAGCCAGACGAGGCGCAGCTCGTGGTCCGCGCAGGAGCCGAGCTCGAATTTGCCGTTGAAAGCGGGGTGTTCGTTACGGAAGCGGATCAGTCGAAACAACGCCTGCACGACGGGGCGGGCCAGTGCTGCGTCGATCTCGGCGGGCTTGTAGTAATGGCGGTTGATGTCGCGGCCAACCTTGGTGCGTTCGAGGAGGGCGAGGTCATTCTGACCGGCGAGGAGGCCCGTGTAGTAGACCTGCGGAATGCCGGGAGCGAAGAACTGGATAGCCCGGGCGATGAGGTAAGCCGTGTCGTCGCGGCCGAGGGCGTCGTAGTAGGTGCAGTTGACCTGGTAGAGGTCGAGGTTGCTGGCGGCGGCCCCGGTGGCCTGGCGGCTTGCGCCGCGGCTTTTGCGGTGGATGGTTTCGACCAGCTCGTCGATGGCGGCAGGCGGGAGCAGGCCGGTGCTGGCGGGGTCGGAGGCATCGGGGCCGACATCGCGCACGCCGATGCCGTCGTGCGTGTCGAGCACGGTGATGGCGTTGCGCGGACTGATGGCGAGCCAGTGCTTCAGGTGGCGGGCTTCGCCGGAGAAGAGCGCATGCAACAGCAGCGGCGGCAGGGCAAAATCGTAGACGCGGTCCACCTGCCGGGCGATTTCGATCTGCTGCCGGTAGTGGCAGTGGATTTCGACCAGGACCTGCATCCCGAGCACACGGGCTTGCGCCGTGAGGTCGGCGATGAACGCGCAGGTCTCGGGCAGCATGAAGCAACTGGTGCCGGGTTGCTTGATGGCGTAACCCGCGGCGTCGAGCCGGATCATGGTGATGTTGGCACGCTGGAAGGTTTCGAGGATCGACCGAAGATAAGCGGCGCCCTGCGGGTGGCGGACATCGATGTCGACTTGTTGTGGCGTGAATGTGGTCCAGAGCCGACGGGGTTCGCCGTTGGCCAGCGTGGTTTCGGTATACGGCAGGCCGGGACGCGGGCGGAAGATACGGCGGAGGTCCGCCTCGCTGGCGCCGTCCGGGAAGACGCGCTCGAAGGTGAGGAAGAGTCCGGCGTAGGGCGAGGCGTCGCCGTTCGACGAGAAATCCCGGAATTGCGGCGAGTCGGCCGACATGTGGTTGACGATGAGGTCGGCCATCACGGGCACGTCGCGGCTGAGCGCTTTCACGTCGTCCCAGGTGCCGAGACGCGGGTCGACGAGGGTGTGGTCGATCGGGTCGAACCCGGCGTCGGCACCGTCGATGGCGTGGTAGAACGGCAGCAAGTGCACGCCGCCGAAGAGGCCGGCGAGCGGTCCGGTCAGCAGGCGCTGGAGGTCGCGCAAATTGCCGCCGCCGAGGCGGTCAACGTAGGTGATGAGCTGGACGTGATTTTTCACTGCGACCGGGAGTGGAGACACCAAGGGGGAACGCCGACACGGGCCAGCGTTCCCCCGGTGAGAAGGAAGCGGGTTAGAAGTTGTAGCGGAGGGTGAGCGACGTGCTGCGGCCAGGGATCGTGCGGGCGCGCGTGAGTTGCAATGCCGTGGCGCCAGGCAGCGAACCATCCTCGCCCTCGGTCCAGCCCTGGGCGTTAAGGAGGTTGTTCACGTTCAAGCTCAGGGAGACGTCCTTGTTGAACTGGTAGGTGGCGAAGCCGTTCACGGTGACGTAGGCCGGCATCTTGAGGGCGCTGGCGTTCTGCGTGGTGCCGTGGGCGGGATCTTGGAACCAGGACTCGGTGGTGCCGATGGCGGAGCCGCCGAAGCTGAACGCGCCGGTCCGGAAGGACGGAGCGAGCGTGTAGATGAACTTGGCTTGGCGCCGCGGATCGAACTTGGTCTTGCCAGTGCCCGTGGTGATCTCACCGCGGGCATCCGTGTAGGTGGCGTTGGCACGGATATCGAAGCCGCCGAGGTGATAGGAAGTCTCGAGTTCAAGACCGCTCGCGGTGTAGTCGATGGGCGGGTTGACCTTGTTCAATTCGGCCCCGGAGGGTTCGCGAGTCTTGGCGTGAAAGAGCGTGGCGTTGAACACGAGCTGGCCGGGGACGAGCTTGGTGGTGCGGAACTTCACGCCGACCTCGCCCTGGGTGACGTCGTAGTAGAACGACTTCGCTTGGAAACCAGGGCCGCTGGAGCCGGCGTTGAGCGCGAGGCGATCGGCACCCGCGCGGCCGCCGAACGAGTAACGGCCGAAGAACGCGAGATCCTTTGTCGCGCTATAATTCAAGCCGGCGGAATAGCTGGTGTAGCTGAGCTGGTAGTGAACGTTCGTGCCGGCCGCCCAGTTGAACGTCGGGATGCCGCCGAGCTCGGCGCCGGAGACGACGCCGTCGTGGTTGAGATCGTAGCTCTTGGCGGTGCCGTCGACGACGGTGCCGCGGGCCTTGACCGTGTCACGGCGCACGCCCGCATCGGCAGAGAACTTCCCGCTTTGGTAGGTGATGCTAGCGACCGGCGCGTCGACGGAGTAGTGCAGATCGTAGGCACGGGAGAAGTTGCCCCAATCGATCGGCCCGTAACTGAGCTGACCGTTGCTGGTGAGCGCGGTGCCGGCGGCGTTGGCGAGATTGAGGACGTTGGCACCGTCGCCCTTCGTTTCGAGCAGGTAGGCGGCCCAGGTCCAATCCATGACGATCTTCTGCTCGGACTTGTAGTAGCCGGCGGTGAACTCGAGTTTGCCGCCATCGTCTAGTTTGACGAATTTCGTGAGCTTGAGGTCATTGCCCATCCAGCCCAGGTCACTGGCGTCGGTATCGAATGCGTGCACGGTGGTCACGAGCGCGTTGTTGGCGACAGCCTGGCCCTTGTTGGGACCGGAGCCGTAGACGAGTTGCGTCGCGCCGGCAAAAGTGGCGGCGTAGTTCGCAACAGCATCCCCGGCCGTGCGGATGCTGGCGGGGAACGGCGCACCCCATTGCGCGGATTGGGCGGAGAAGCGCACGCGATCGGTGATCGCGAGATCCTCGACCGGCGAAACCATGACTTCGGCGCCGAGGGAGGCGACCTTGGTGTGGATGCCGTCGAAGTGGCGCGTGACGGCGTTGCCGTGGGTGTCGACGGCGTTGTCGGTTGTCAGATTTGGCGTGTAGAGCGAGCCGGTGAGGACGTCGAAGCCCGGCAGATCGCCGAATGAGGAGCGGCCGCTGACCTTGGCCGGGGCAGGCAGGTAGGTCGGCGCGGTGTCGTCGATGGCCTTCAGATAGATGCGGACATGGCCGCCGGCGAGATCGCGGGTGAAGTTGAGCTTCACCTGACCGCCGCCGCCGGTGGTGCCGGTCGTGCGCTGGCCTTCGCCGCTCCGGTAGAAGCCGCCGACGTTGAAGCGAAAGTCCTTGGAGATCGGACTGCCGTAGTTGAACTCGGCGCGCGTCGTATCGAAGTCGACGCCATAGGTGAGTGTGACCGCGCCGCCGGCGGTTTTGCCGTCCTTGGAAATCATGTTAATGACGCCGCCGGGAGAATTGGACGCAAAGATCGCGGCGCTGCCGCCACGGACTGACTCGACGTTGCCGATGGTCAGGTCGGAGCGGAACAGCACATCGGCATTGCCGAAGGCGATGTCGCCGAACTCGACGATGGGCAGGCCGTCCTCCTGGAACTGGACGTAACGCGAACCACCGTCGGCGAGCGGCAGACCGCGGATGGTGAGGTTGGCGTTGCCTTCACCGGAAGTGGATTCAACGCGGATGCCCGGCAGGGAGCGGAAAAGCTCCGCGGTGTTGCGTGGGCTGAATATATCCAGCTTGTCCATGGGGAGCAGGCTGACCGAGACCGAAGACTGCAGCTGTGACTTGTCGGGCCGGGAGACGGCGGTGACGACAAAGTTGTCGAGCATGATGATATCGGATGCCGGTTCCGCGGTGGCGGGCGACGGGGTGGATTCGGTTTGCTGGGCGCAAAGGCGGCCGGCGAGCACGGCGAAGATTGCCAGGCGGCGAAGGGAATAACGGAGACTGTCTTTCATAGGGACGCTGGGGTTGAGTCGTGGATCGGTGGGGTGGATCGAACGACGCCAACCAAGGCGCGTTGGCGGAAGTCCGCGAGTCTCGCGGCCAGCACAAACGGGCGATCAACGGGAAAAAACGGTGGGCGCCACCCTAACGCTTCAGTTTTGCCTGGAGTTTCTTGATCTCGGGGCTGACCGCGCCGCAGTCGGCGCCACATCCGGGGGATTTTCGTTTGTTCAGGAACGAACGCACGAGCAGCAGCGCGGCGAGGGCGACGATGCTGAGGGCGATCAGGGTCTGGAGAGAGGAAGACATTTCGGAGGGGCCACCACGAAATACACTAAATACACGAAAGAAGAGAAGGCAGGTGAGGAAAGTCGGGACCTTTCGTGTGTTTGGTGTATTTCGTGGTGACTAATATCCCAGGGCGCGGCCGGCTTGGTAGATGACGAAGCACACGAGCCAGGCGGTGCCGGTCATGTAGGCGATCTGGAACAGCGGCCAGCGCCAGGAGTTGGTCTCGCGCTTCACGACGGCGACGGTGCTCATGCATTGCATGGCGAAAACATAATACACCATGAGCGTGAAGCAAACGAGCGGCGTGAACAGCGCCGCACCTCCCGGCCACGTCGCGTGGCGCAAGGCATCACGCACGGGAGTGGTGTCGTCGCCGGAGGATTCCACGCCGAAGATCACGCCCATTGAGCTGACGAATACCTCGCGCGCGGCGAAGGAGGTGACCAGACCGATGCCGATGCGCCAGTCGAAGCCGAGGGGTTTGATCAAGGGTTCGATGACATGGCCGGCCCGGCCGGCGAAGCTGTGGGCGATTTGCGCATCGGCGGTGGCGGCGGGATCGGGCAACTTCGGGAAAGTGGTGAGGAACCAGAGCACGATGGAAATCGCCAGAATGATGGTGCCCGCGTTTTTCAGGAAGAGCCACGCACGCTCGATCATCTGCCGGAGAATTTCCTTCAGCCGCGGTGGCTGATACGGCGGCAGCTCCATGATCATGAGCGGCGGGGCGCTCTTGAAGAGCGTGCGCTTGAAGAGCCACGCGAAGCCGAAGGCGCCCGTGGTGCCGAGCGCATACATCAGGAACATGATGCCGACCTTCGTCAGCGCGGGCACGGTCGTGCTGGGCAGCAGCGTGGCGATCATCAGCAGGTAGACCGGCAAGCGCGCGGAGCAGCTCATCAGCGGCGCGACCAGAATGGTGACAAGACGGTCCTTGGCGTTCTCGATGGTGCGCGTCGCCATGATGCCGGGGATGGCGCAGGCGTAGGAGCCGAGGAGCGGGATGAAGGATTTGCCGTGCAGGCCGACCTTGCTCATCGGTCTGTCCATCAAAAACGCGGCGCGCGCCATGTAGCCGGTGCTTTCCAGCAAGCCGACGAAGAAGAACAGAATCATGATCTGCGGCAGGAAGACCACGATGCCCCCCACCCCGCCGATGACGCCATCGGTCAGCAGATCGCGCAGATCGCCAGGCGCCATTGCACCGTTCACCCAGCCGCCCAACGCGGCCATGTGGGCGTCGATCCAGTTCATAGGAAATTCGGCGAGCGTGAAGATCGAGAAGAACAGGACCGCCATGACCAAGGCAAAGAACAGCCAACCCCAAACAGAGTGGACCAGCACGGCGTCGATCCGGTCGGAAACGGACGGCCCCTGCTCCCGCGTGCGGCGGAGAACATCGGCGCAGAGCCGGTTGATCGCCTCGTAGCGGCTGCGGATGAGCGTGCCGGACCAGTCGGTGCCGTTTTCCTGCCAGCGCCGGCGCCAGCCGGCGAGCACATCCGTGGTGCGGGCACTGAGCGGCTTCGAACCCTCGATATGCACGCTGTCCATGTCGGTGAGCAACAGCAGCGCCTCCGCGCGTGCGACGAGCGGGGGACGGGCGTCGGCATCGGTGAGCGCCGCCTGTAGCTCCGCCACGGCGGAGGCGATCGGAGCCGGCACATCCCAGCGATGCCGGGCGAGCGGCAGTTCGACGCGGCTCATCGCCAGCTTGAGTTCGACGAGACCCCGACCGTGCACGGCTTCGCATGGAATTACGGGAACACCGAGGTCTTCCTCGAGTTTTTTCGGGTCGAGCTTCATGCCGGCTTCGGTGGCGACGTCCATCATGTTGAGGACGAGGATCAGCGGGCGGCCGAGATCGAGGATCTGGTGGACGAGGTAGAGATTGCGTTCGAGATTGGAGGCGTCGACAACGCAGATGATGCGGTCGGGCTGGGGTGTGTCTTCGCGGCGGCCGAGCAACACGTCGCGGAGCACAGCCTCGTCGGGCGAGCGGGCCGCGAGCGAATACGCTCCGGGTAGGTCGATGATCTTGATCGGGCGGCCGTGTTGGGAAAAGGTCTCGCCGATTTTCTTTTCGACGGTGACGCCGGGATAGTTGCCGACCTTCTGGCGCAAACCGGTGAGCGCATTGAAGAGCGTCGTCTTGCCGCAATTGGGATTGCCTACCATGGCGTAGACCGGAGTGCGATCCGGAGCCGGGGGACGCTTCTTGCCTGGGAGCGAAATATGCGGAGGCAGAATCACGGCGAGAGGTCGTGGATGGCGATCGGGCGCCGGCGCAAAACGAGGCCGGGGCGGCTCAAGGCGTGGCTGTGGTGCCAGCGGGGCCGTTGAAGGCCGGCAGGAGTTCGACCAAAATGGATCTCGCTGCGTCGTGGTTCAGCGCGATGCGCGTGCCGTTTACCTGACAAAGGCTCGTGCTGTGGCCGGAGATTTTCGTGACCAAGGCTGCTTCGCCAAAACCCATCTCGCGCAGGCGGCGGGTAAAACTGTCGTCTCCTTTGATGGCACAGATCCGCCCGGTGGCGCCGACCGCCAGCTGGCAGAGAGGAGAAAGGTTTTTCGAGTTGGGCACTGGAGATGAGACTTAGTATCAAGAGACAATCAGAAATATCCCGAAGGTCAACTGTTCAACTAACTTACTCTCGATAAGGTTTTTACCTACGCCGGCGCTTGAGGGCCAACTGGGTGCCGGCGAAACGCACCATATTTTGCAGGTGCTCGAATTCGTGCGGGTCCATGCCTTTTGCTTCCCGAATTGCCTGCTCGGCGCGACGCATGGCTTCCTCGACGGTCTTTTCGTCGATCTGATCTTCGGCGATGGCGCGTTCCGCGAGCACGGAAACCTTGTCGCCATCGATTTCGGCGAAACCGCCGCCGATGACCAGATACGAGGTGTTCGTGCCCTTCGTGACGCGCAGCTCGCCGTCCGCTACTTGAGTGAGCAGCGGTATGTGGCCGGGCAAAATGCCGATCTCGCCCTCGACCGTCGGGATGACAACCGAATCGATCGTGTCGGAATAGACACGGGCATCGGGGGTGACGATTTCGAGCGTGAGGGACATGGGAATTATTTCTTGGCGGCGGCGGCGATGACCTCATCGATGCCACCCTTCATGTAGAAGTCGCCCTCGGGGACGTGGTCGAGTTCGCCATCGAGGATCATCTTGAAGCCGCGCACGGTGTCCTTGACCGGAACGTATTTGCCCGGCGTGCCGGTGAAGACCTCGGCGACCGCGAACGGCTGCGAGAGGAAACGCTGGATCTTGCGGGCGCGGTAGACGGTGAGCTTGTCCTCGGGGGAAAGCTCGTCGAGACCGAGAATCGCGATGATGTCCTGAAGGTCCTTGTAACGCTGCAGCACGCGCTGGAGCTCGCGGGTGACGCGGTAGTGTTCCTCGCCGACGATGGAGGGCTCGAGGGCCTTCGAGACGGAGGCGAGCGGGTCGACCGCGGGATAGATGCCGAGTTCGGCGATGGAGCGCTCGAGCACGATGGTCGAGTCCAAGTGGGCGAAAGTGTTCGCCGGCGCCGGATCGGTGAGATCGTCCGCGGGCACGTAGACGGCCTGCACGGAGGTGATGGAGCCCTTCTTCGTCGAGGTGATGCGTTCCTGGAGGATGCCCATCTCGTTGGCGAGGGTCGGCTGGTAACCCACCGCGGAGGGCGAGCGGCCGAGCAGCGCGGACACCTCGGAACCGGCCTGCGAGAAACGGAAAATGTTGTCGATGAAGAGCAGCACGTCCTGGTTTTTCTCGTCGCGGAAATACTCGGTCATGGCGAGGGCCGAGAGGCCGACGCGCATGCGGGCGCCCGGGGGCTCGTTCATCTGGCCGTAGACCAGCGCGACCTTGGACTTGCCGAGGTCCTTCTGGTCGATGACGCCGGCATCGGACATTTCGTGGTAAAGGTCGTTGCCCTCGCGGGAGCGCTCGCCGACACCGGCGAAGACGGAGAAGCCGCCGTGCGCCTTCGCGATGTTGTTGATGAGTTCGAGAATGACGACGGTCTTGCCCACGCCGGCGCCGCCGAACGCACCGGCCTTGCCGCCCTTGATGAAGGGGCAGATGAGGTCGATGACCTTGATGCCGGTCTCGAGGATCTCGGCCTTGGTGTCCTGGTCGACCAGCGACGGGGCCGGACGGTGAATCGGATAGCGCTTGGTGTGCGGCACGGGGCCCTTGCCGTCGACGGCGTTGCCGCAGACGTCGAAGATGCGCCCGAGCACGCCGTCGCCCACGGGGACGGTGATGGGGGCGCCGGTATCGACGACATCCATGCCGCGGACGAGGCCCTCGGAGGAGGACATCGCGATGGAACGCACGCGGCCTTCGCCGAGGTGCTGCTGGGCCTCGAGGGTCAGCTTTTCCTTCTTGCCGGCGACGGTGAACTCGACCGTGAGGGCCTGATAGATGGCGGGAATCGAATTCTCCGCAAATTGCACGTCAACGACGGGGCCGATGACCTGGACGATTTTGCCGATGTTACTCATGACGGAAGCGGGACGGTGGGGTGGATTTAAAGGTTTTAGGCGGCCGAGAACGACGCGGCGGCGATTTCGAGAATTTCCTGGGTGATGGCGGCCTGGCGGGCCTTGTTGTATTCGAGCGTGAGGTCGCCGAGCAGATTGGTGGCGTTGTCCTTGGCGGTCTTCATCGCGACCATGCGGGCGCTGTGCTCGGAGGCCTTGGCGGACAGGGCGAGCTGGTGGACGTAGCGGTTGACGTAGAACGGGAGCAGCGCCTCGAGGACGGTGGGTGCATCGGGCTCGAAGAGCATCACGCGGTCGTCGGCGGCCTTGCTGCCGCCGTGCTCAGAGGTGTGGGCGGCCACGAATTCCTTCACCGAGGCGAGCGGGAGTAGCGGGCGGATGAGCGGTTCCTGGACGAGGGTGTTCTTGTAGCGCGGATAAATGATCTCGAGCGTGTCGATCTTACCCTCGAGATACATCTGCATCATCATCTCGACGACGGGCTTCACCTCGCTGAACGCAACGCGGTCGGAAACCGTGAAATCCGCGACGATGTCGCGCTTGGCGCGGGCGAGAAACTGGGCGCCCTTGCGGCCGACGGCGACGAACTTGGCCGGACCCTTGATGTCGAGCACCAGCTTGAAAAGGTTGGCGTTGAGCGGACCGCACAGGCCCTTGTCGGTCGTGAGGAGGAGAATGCCGCGGGTCTTGATCTCGCGCTTCACGAGGAAGGGATGCAGCGACTCCTCAACGCGGTTCGCCAGGGAAGCCAGCATGCGCGCCATGAGCTGGGCGTAGGGCCGGCCGGCGAGCGCCTGGGCCTGCGCCTTCTTCATCTTCGACGCGGCGACCAACTCCATCGCCTTGGTGATCTGGCGGGTGTTCTTGACCGACTTGATGCGCCGGCGGATGTCGCGGGTGGAGGCCATGGATTAAGGCAGCGGGGCGGTAAGGGAGGGCGCGATTACTTGGCGACGAAGGTCGCTTTCCATTCGTCGCAGGCCGTCTTCAATTCGGCCTCGATCTCGGCGTCGAGGGCGGCCTTGGTGCGAATCTTGGTGAGGAGGGCGTCCTTGCGGCTGACCATGTAGTCCTTCAGGGCAGACGAGGCGGCGACCACCTGCTTCACGTCGATGGAGTCGAAGTAATTCTTCTGCGCGGCCCAGAGCACGGCGGCCTGCAACTCGATCGAGATCGGGTTCAGCTGGGGCTGCTTGAACAGCTCGACGATGCGCGAACCGCGGTCGAGCTGCGCCTTGGTCTTGGCGTCGAGGTCCGAACCGAACTGGGCGAAGGCCGCGAGTTCGCGGAACTGGGCGAGCTCGCCCTTGAGTTTGCCGCCGACCTGCTTGGTGACCTTGATCTGCGCCGAGGAACCGACGCGCGAAACGGAGAGACCGACGGACACCGCGGGGCGGATGCCTTGGTTGAAGAGATCGGTCTCAAGGAAGATCTGGCCGTCGGTGATCGAGATGACGTTGGTCGGGATGTAGGCCGAGACGTCGCCGGCCTGGGTCTCGATGATGGGCAGCGCGGTGAGCGAGCCCTTGCCGTCGAGGCGCGCAGCGCGCTCGAGCAGGCGGGAGTGCAGATAAAACACGTCGCCCGGATAAGCCTCGCGGCCCGACGGGCGTTTGAGGATGAGCGAAATCTGGCGGTAGGCGACGGCGTGCTTGGAGAGATCGTCGTAAACGATGAGGGCGTCCATGCCGTGCTCCATGAACCACTCGCCCATGGCCGCGCCGGAGAAGGGCGCGAGGTATTGGTTGGCGGGATTGTCGGCCGCGGGCGCGGCGACGATGACGGTGTATTCGAGGGCGCCGGCGGCTTCAAGGGCGCTGATGGTGCGAACAATGTTGGACTGCTTCTGGCCGACCGCGACGTAGATGGAATACATCGGGCGGAAGTTCTTGTCGCCCGAGGCGAGGCCGACCTTGTTGATGCGGGCCTGGTTGATGATCGTGTCGATGCAGATGGTGGTCTTGCCCGTGCCGCGGTCACCGATGATGAGCTCGCGCTGGCCGCGGCCGATCGGGATCATGGAGTCGATCGCCATGATGCCGGTGAAGACGGGCTGCGAAACGGATTTGCGGACGATGATGCCGGGGGCGATTTTCTCGACGGGGTAGAATTCGGTCGTGTCGAGCGGACCCTTGCCGTCGACGGGGCGGCCGAGCGCGTCGACCACGCGGCCGAGGAGGCCCTTGCCGACGGGAACGGAGAGGAGCTTGCCGGTTGTCTGGACCTCGTCGCCCTGCTTCAGGTTGGAGATGTCGCCGAGGACGACGCAGCCGACCTCGTCCTCCTCGAGGTTGAGGGCGATGCCGATGGCGCCGCCGGGGAACTGCACCATCTCGTTATACATGACGTCGGAAAGGCCGTCGAGTTTGGCGACGCCGTCGGCGACAGCGAGGATGGTGCCGGTGTTCTTCTTGACCGCCTTGCTGGAGAGTTTGGCGATCTGCTGTTCGATTTGTTCGACGACGTTGCTCATCGGGAGATGGATTTAAAGACGGGCGGGGTTAGACTGCGTTGGAAAGGTTGGCGAGCTGGCCGGAGACGGTGGACTCGTAGAGGTCGGAGCCGACGCGGACGCGGAGACCGGCGAAAAGCTTGGGATTCGGCTGCGCGGAGGCGGTGACGGGGCGCGCGTATTTTTTCGTCATGGCGCCCTCGATCAGCTTGAGGGTGCTATCGCTGATCGGACCGGCGTGTTCGACGATGGCGCGGGATTTCGCGAACTCGGTCGCGATAGCGCGGTGATAAAGCTTGAGCAAGGCGAGCGGATGGCGCGGCGCCGACTTTTCGATGTAGCCGAGCACGCCGGCGACCTGTTCGGCCGAGACCTGGCCGTTGACGAGGCTCAGCTTGAAAAGCTGTTTTGCGAGCTGCTTGGTCTTTTTGTCGCCGGCCATGGGTCAGTTCAGATGGTGGTGAGCTCTTTGGTCGCGGCGTCGTTGTAGGCGGCGCGATCGGTGTCGGTGAGCTTCTTGGCGAGGACCTGCTCGGTGGTCTTGACGACGAGGCGGGCGATTTCGCCGCGGGCTTCGTTGAGCATTTTCTTGTGCTCGAGCTCGATGGCCTGCTGGGCCTTGGCGAGGGTGTCGGCGGCGCGGGCGGTGGCCTCGGCGTTCTGCCGGTCGGCGAATTCCTTGGCCGTCTTGCGGGCCTCGTCGACCACCTTCTGGGCGTCCTGCTGGGCCTGCTTGATGAGCGCGGCGCTCTCCTGCGCGGCGGCGGCGAGGCGGACCTGCGTCTCCTCGGCGTTCTTGAGGCCGGATTCGATCTTCTTGTTGCGCTCCTCCATCGTGGCGATGGTGGGTTTGATGCCGAACTTGTAGAGGACGCCGAACAGGATCAGGAAGCTGATGACCTGAAGGACGACGAATTTCCACTCGAGACCGAACTTCTCGGCGACGCCGGCTTCGTGAGCGGCTTCGGTGACAGCGAAGAGGAGAGGCAACATGGCGGGAAAGGGACTGGCGGCAGAGCCGGAGGCTTGTGCCGCCAGTGAAGAGGTTGATTACTTGGCGAGGAACAGCGCGAGAATGCCGAGACCTTCGGCGAGCGCCATACCGATGATGGCCTGGACGAGGATCTTGCCGGACGCACCGGGGTTGCGGCCGACGGCCTCGGCGGCTTTCTGGCCGATCAGGCCGACGCCGAGGGCGCCGCCGAGCAGACCGAAGGCGCTGGCGATGTTGCCGGTGATTTCAGCGAGGAGGATGTTCATGTTTTTGTGGATGGGTTTTGGTTGCGGTTGCCGCCGTGCGCACGCGAAGCACGCTCCCGGCGGGAAAGGATCAATGGTGAGCGCCGACGGCGTCGCCTTCCTCGGCATGCTCATGATCGTCGCCATGGTTGCAGATGAGGCCGATGTAGACGGAGGTGAGGAGGGTAAAGACGAGGGCTTGGATTAGACCGACCAGCAGCTCCATGAAGTAAAAAACGAAGAAGAAACTCGTGCCGTGAAGGAGGTTCTCGCCGCCGAAGATGTTGCCGAACAGACGGACCGAAAGCGTGAAGGGGCGGATGCAAATCGAGAAGACCTCGATCAGACCGACGACGAAAAAGACCAGAGTCAGGATGGGATAGAGCCAACCCGGGGTTTCCTTCTTGTCGGCTTTGTTGCCGAAGAGATCGACGAAGAGCATTTTGGGTCCGGCATATTTCAGGACCAGGATCAGCCAGCCACCGAAGGAAACCAAGGCGAGGGCGATCGTGCTGTTGAAATCAGAGGTGAAAGGCCGGATCCACGGAGTGGTCAGGTGGAAATGACCATCGACGTCATGACCCGTGCCGATGGTGCCGACGCCCGGAAGGAGGCCCATCCAGTTATGAAACAGGATGAAGATGAAGAAAGTGACGAGCAGCGGAAAGGAGGCGGGGAAAGCCTTTTTCCCGACGATGGGCTCAAACAGTTCGCGCAGCGCTTCCAGCAAGGACTCGAATACCGCCTGGCCCTTCGTGGGAAGAATCTGCGGTTTGCGGACGAGCAGCAGCACCGCGATGATGAGCAGTGCCGAAATAGCCCAGCCGGTCGCCATGCTGTTGGTGATGGCCCAGCCGTTGCCGAAATCGACCAACTTGGCGGCAGACGCCGAGACGCCCCCGCCTTCGGCGGCAAACGCGGAGGTTGTCATCGCTACGGCGACGGCAAAGCCAAGGAGTTTTTTGACGGACAACATGGGCGTGGGAGAGGTTCCAACGAGTGGAAAGGGCTGAATGTCGTAGGGGGGTGTCTTGGGGTGCGTCAACCCTCTAAACCAAATGATTTTCGAGGGCACCTGTAATTAGCCCAAACGGTGCATGGTCCGTTGCCAACTAATACCAAGAGCACGCTTGCGACCGGCCGGCGCGAGGCCAACAGTGCCGGCTGATGGAAGCACCCGCCAATCTCGAAATCCTCGCCCGCACCGAGCCGCCGCGCCGGCCCAATGGCGAGCGCAAGCTGGCCCACAACATCTTCATGCAGGCGACTTGGGGGCTGTTGGGGGTGGCAGCCCTGGCGCAACTATTTCTATTGATCTGGCTGGATGTGATGTCCTGACGGCGACCAGGGAGTGGTAGCTGTCGGCCAGGGCCTGGAAGACGGTTTCGTGTTCCAGCGGCCAGCCGGCCGCCGGATCCCGCCGCCAGGTTTGCAAGGCGGGCAGCAGCGCGGCGACTGCTTCATAATATTCCACGTGATCGGTGCGGAAATACAGCCGGGCTCCCTCCCGGGTGCGGCTGGCGATGGCCTCGAAAAACTCTGGCTGCAGCACCCGGTTCTTGTGATGCCGCTTTTTGGGCCACGGGTCGGGGAACAACACCCAGACTTCCTCGAAAGTGACGCCAAGCGGGAGGGCATGTAAAAACTCGCGGGCTTCGGCGCGGATGAAATGGCAGTTGGGCAGCTTGGCGCGTGAAGATTTGCGCAGGGCGCGTTCAATACGCGGGCTGCTCATATCCACACCGAAACAGCGCTTTTCGGGAAATTCGGCGGCGTAACGGGCGAGGAAATGGCCGTGCCCGCAGCCGATTTCCCAGATGATGGCGGCGTGCGACGGGAGCAGGTTGGCCAGTTCGGCGCGCAGCGAGGCGCGCCGGCCGGCGATCAGCTCGACGAATTCAGGTTTGAAGGCCACGCGACCCAATTGGCGTGAGGCACGGGTTGGGCGCAATCCCGAAGCTCAGGATTTCTGCCGGCGGGGCAGGCGCAGGCGGATCGTGAGCCCCTGCCCTTCCCCGTTTTCCGCCCAGACGCGGCCACCGTGGAGTTGCACGATATGTTTGACGATGCTCAGGCCCAAACCGGTGCCGCCGGTTTCGCGCGACCGGCCCTTTTCCACGCGATAAAAGCGTTCGAAGATGTGCTCCAGGTCCTCGGTGGGAATGCCGGCGCCGTTGTCGCGGACATAGCACTCGATCTCGTTTTCGTCCGCCGGGCGGGCGCCGATCTCGATCTTCGATCCGCGCGGGGTGTATTTCAGCGCGTTTTCGAGGAGATTGCCGAACACCTGGGTGAGTTTCTCCTCGTCGGCCTCGATGGCGCCGAGCCCATCCGGGATATTCACGGCTATCTGGTGTTCGGTGGCCGTTGGCCGGCGCCGATGATCGTCGGCGAGGGCGTTGAGATAGGGCGCCAGAGCCACGGGGGCGAATTGCAAACCGGGCGTGGCCGACTCGAGGCGGGAAAGCGCGAGCAAGTCGTCGATGATGGAGCGGAGGCGCTCGCCGTGGCGCTGGATCGTCCGGAGGAATTTGTCGCGGTCTTCGACGGACATCGTGGTGTGACCGTCCACCAAGGTTTCGATGTAGCCCTTGATGATGCTAAGCGGGGTCCGCAGTTCATGGGAGGCGTTGGCCACGAAGTCGCGGCGGACGCGCTCGAGTTTGCGCTGGCTCGTCATGTCGTGGATGACGAAGAGCGCCCACTGGGATTTACCGTCCGGCGAGGCGATGGGGGCGCCGGAGGCCTCGATCCAGATGATGTTCTGGCCGTCGTTGATTTCGAATTCCTGGCGCGGGAGCGGCTGGCCGGCGCGGGTGGCGCGCACATACTCGATGAAGGCGACACTGCGGACAATGAGCTCCAGCCGCAGGTTCACGAGATCGCGGGCCGCGGGGAAGATCTCGCGGAGAGCCCGGTTGGCGAGATGAATGTAGTTGGCCTCGTCGACGATCAGGACGGCCTCGCGGAGGTTTCCGAGCGTGGCTTCCAGCTGGGTGAGCTGGTCGGTGCGTTGCTGGCGTAGTTCGGTGTTTTCGGTGATGAGGCGGTTGACGGCATCGATGAGACCGTTCCACGCGGGAAGAAAATTGGCGGCGCTTTCTTCGCGGAGAAAGGGTTGCCCGTGGTGGGCGGCCCGATGCAGCGCCTCCATCGCCCGATTCTGTTTCCAGTGAACCCGGAGCAGGATAATCAGGGCGAGCGCGAGGACGGCAATCGTGAGGGTGATCATGCGGACAGTTTCTTGTCCGCTATGCGATAACCCACGCCGCGAATGGTTTCAATCCAACCCGCCTCCGGGCCCAGTTTTTCACGGAGCCGGCGGACATGGGTGTCGACGGTGCGGGTCTCGATTTCTGTCGAGTAGTTCCACACGTTGAGCAGGAGATGTTCGCGAGTCTGCACGCGTCCCTGTCGCTCCATCATCAGGCGCAGCAGCTTGAATTCGGTCGCGGTCAGTTCGAGCGGGGTGCCGCGGACAGTCACTTGATGCATTTCGCTGTCGAGGAGGATGTCACCAATATGGAGTTTGGCTGCGGTGGCTTCCTTGGGTGACGATACGCGGCGCAGGATGGATTCTACGCGCAGGACGAGTTCTTTTGGGCTGAAGGGTTTGCCGAGATAGTCATCAGCGCCTGATTCCAGGCCCTCGATGCGATCATGGGGCTCGGCCTTGGCTGTTAGAAAAACAATCGGCACGCGAGACAGTTTGGGATCGGCGCGAAGAATGCGGCAGAGTTGGATGCCGCTGAGGTGCGGCATCATTATGTCTAATATAACAAGGTCCGGCTGCAGCTGCCGCGCCTTGGATATGCTAGCGGTGGCATCATTGAGGCATTCCACGTGGAACCCCTTTGCCTTTAAATGATAGGCAACCAAGTCAGTGACGTCCGGCTCATCATCTACGACGAGGATTTTCTTCTTGTCCATTTTCGCGGTGATATGGCGTCGATTGGCGCCCTGCCAGTGAATTAGCCGGAGTCACCATATTGTCACATCAATATCACACCCAAGGGGCGAGCGGCAGGACGCCGCCGAAGTAGCCTACGGGTGGGGTTCTCTGCGGTGATTTGCGGCAATGCGAACCATCAGGATACTGATGTCGGCCGGGTTCACTCCGCTGATACGGCTGGCCTGGCCCAAGTTTTCCGGGCGGAATTGCTGGAGCTTGATGGCGCTTTCGCGGCGGAGGCCGGCAATCGCGGAGTAGTCGAGGTCGGCCGGAATCCGGATTTTTTCTACGTCCTTGAGCTTCTCGATCTGGCGATCCTCCCTTTCCAAGTATCCGCGGTATATGACACGATACAACACCTCTTCGCGTATTTCCTTGGACTCGGCAAGCAGCTCAGCAGGCAGGGGGGAGCGATCTTTGTTGCGGCGAAGGGCCTCAGCCCAGAGTCCTCCTTGCGTCTTGGTCGACTCGAGGTAGGTCACCCAGAAATGGGTGCGTTCTATCTTTCTGGATATATTTTGTATACGTCTATGGGATAATAGATTATGTTGTTTAGCGTGTTCAAATAATCGATACTCTGCACTGCCGTGATTAAAGAGCAGGCGATGTTCCGCCCGACTGGTGAACATCCGGTAAGGCTCGGTCGTTCCTTTGGTGACCAAGTCATCAATCAGAACTCCGATATAGGCTTCGTGTCTCGCGATGGTCAGCGGAGCCTGTCCCCTCACCTTCATGACCGCGTTAACTCCGGCGACCAAGCCCTGCGCGGCTGCTTCTTCATATCCCGAAGTGCCGTTGATTTGTCCCGCGAGGAATAGATTCTCCACCTTTCGCGATTCCAGCGACAGGTGCATTTGGGTGGGCGGCGCGAAATCATATTCCACCGCGTATGCGGGACGCAGTAATTGGGCTCGTTCGAGCCCGGGTATGCTATGGACGAGATCCAACTGGACATCGAATGGAAGGCTGGTGGACAGGCCATTGATGTAATACTCGTTGGTGTTCCGCCCTTCGGGCTCGAGGAAAAGGAGATGCCTTGGTTTGTCAGCGAAACGGACGAATTTGTCTTCGATGCTTGGACAATAGCGCGGCCCAATCCCCTTTATCTCGCCCGAATACATGGCCGACTTGTGCAGGTTATCTCGAACAATCTTTTCCGACAAGGGTGTCGTATGGGTCATCCAGCAGGAAATTTGATGACTGCCAGGCTTCCATCCCAAGCGTTGCTCTCCCGTCTGTTCTACGTGGAACAAGTCTTCTGGCGGGCGGGTGTCATGAAACGCGAACAGTGTCGGCTCCAGATCGCCCTTCTGCTCCTGTAGACCGGAAAAATCGATGCTGCGGCCCAGCACGCGCGGAGGTGTGCCGGTTTTTAGCCTTTGCAGCTCTATACCGGCCTCCATGAGACTGGCGGACAGCGTCTTTGCACTGAAATCACCGAGCCGGCCGCCTTCATTTTTATTTTGCCCAACATGCATTAAGCCGCGCAAAAAGGTTCCGGTTGTGATCACCACGGTGTGGGCGAGAAAATCGATATCCAGATTGGTCCGGCAGCCGACAACCTTGCCGGCCTTGAAAATCAAACCTGACACTGTGGCTTGAAAGACCATCAAATTGGACTGCAATTCCAGCGTGTGTTTGAGGCGAAACTGATAGGCTTTCTTGTCGCATTGCGCCCGGGGGGACTGCACAGCCGGCCCCTTGGATTCATTCAGCAATCGGAATTGGATGCCGGTGACATCGGTATTGATTGCCATCTCTCCGCCGAGAGCATCGATCTCACGCACGATCTGTCCCTTGGCTTGTCCGCCGATGGCGGGATTGCAGCTCATCTGGGCGATCGTATCAATGTTGCCCGTGAGCAAGAGGGTGGAGGCGCCCATGCGGGACGCGGCCAAGCTGGCCTCAACACCGGCATGACCAGCCCCGCAGACAATCACGTCAAATGGCTCTTCTTTATATATCACGATATAATTAGTTCGCTATGAAAACAAATATTTTGACATCATCTTATTTTCCGATGCAGAAAGAGGCAAATAACTGATCCAACACTTTTTCATTATCTATCCTGCCGGCGATTTCTCCATAAGCTTCAAGCGATACTCGTAAATCGCTGGCCACCAATTCGCTGGATAGGTTATCAATGAATTTTGCCTTGGCTGAATCCAAGCACAATCTAGCCTGACTCAATGCGTGGCAATGCCGGGCATTGATTGCGATCATCTCGTCGCCTGTTCTTGGAATGAGAGAATCAGCCAATCCGATAATGGCGGCATTGAGGGCTTCAATGCCATCTCCGTGCAGTGCCGATATCCGGACGCCGCGAAATGAAGCCGGCTCAGCGGCTGATGTGGATGCCACGAGATCGCATTTGTTCAGCACAACGAGCGTATTATCGCCAGTCATCCGGTAGGATAATGCCGCAGGCAGCCGTGGGGTAGGGTGGGTGCCGTCAACGACCCAGAGAAAAATATCAGCGCCCTCGGCCTGCTCGAGGGTTTTGCCGATGCCACGTTTCTCGAGTGAAGAGGGCGCTTCATTCAGTCCGGCCGTGTCGATCAATCGCAGCCAGTGCGCTCCAATAACCACGCGTTCTTCAATGTAATCACGCGTCGTCCCCGGGTCAGGACTCACCAGTGCGCGCTCCCTGCCAACGAGGCGATTCAGCAAGCTGCTCTTACCGGCGTTGGTCTCCCCGATGATGATGGTCTTGATTCCGTCCCGCAACAGATCGCCATAATGGTTCGTGGCAATGAGGCGGTTGGTGCGGGCAATCAAGTCGTCCAAATCGCGCAACACCGACTGACGATCTTCCTCGGGGAGATCTTCCTCGGGAAAATCAATATAGGCCTCAATATGCGCCAATATATTGACCAATCGCGAGATAAGGTCATCCATGTGTCGCCCCAAGGATCCGCGCAATTGCTGATTGGCGGCAGCAAGGGCGCGCTCGCTGCGGGCATGGATGAGATCCATCACCGCCTCGGCCTGGCTCAAATCCATCCGCCCGTTCAAGAACGCACGTTTGCTGAATTCCCCGGCCCCCGCCGGACGACAGCCGCGCGCCAACAGGTCCTCGAATATTCTCTGCGCAATGAAAGGATTTCCGTGAGAGGAAACCTCGAGCGTATCCTCGCCGGTGAAAGAGTTTGGGCCGGCAAAAAAGGTGAACAAGACGTCGTCCACCAGCCGGCCGCCGGCGTCACGATAATCCGCGCGCCGCACGGTGCGGGGCGCGGGAGTTTCGGCGAAAATTGCTTGGATCAGGCCGGACACACCAGGTCCGCTCGCGCGCACAATCGCGATGGCCGAGGTGCCGGCTGGTGTCGCCAGCGCGGCGATGGTGTCCGCAAAATTAGCCATTCGCCCACGCAAACGAACGGTTTGCTTTAGGCAAAGGGGAAAATGACCGCGCGGGTCGGAAACCCGCGCGACGTGACGCCAAGCGCGAACCTATTTTTCGTCGCGCCAGGCGAACAGGCAAAGCCCGATCAATCCGAGTCGGCGGTGATGGATTCGCCACCCTTCACGCTGACTTTCTCGAGAATGGCGGCCTTCACCTTGGCGGCAAGATCGGCGTTGGTGCTCAGCGCCTCTTTGGCCGCTTCCCGGCCCTGGCCGACGAGTTCGCCGTTAAAGGCGATCCACGCGCCCTTTTTCTCCAGCACCTTGTGGTCGATGCCGAGATCGATCAACGACCCGGTGGCGGAGATGCCCTCGTCATACATGATGTCGAATTCCACCTCGGTGAAAGGCGGAGCGACCTTGTTTTTCACGACCTTGATCTTGGTGCGGTTGCCAATGACCGTGCCGTCCGGCGTCTTGAGCTGGTCCTTGCGGCGGATATCGAGGCGGATCGAGGCGAAGAATTTCAACGCCCGGCCGCCGGACGTGGTTTCTGGGTTGCCGAACATGACGCCGATCTTCTCGCGGATCTGGTTGGTGAAGACGCACACGCAGTTCGTCTTGCTGACGACGGAGGTGAGGCGGCGCATGGCCTGGCTCATCAGGCGGGCCTGGCTGCCCATGGTCATGTCGCCCATCTGGCCGTCGAGCTCGGCCTTGGTGATGAGCGCGGCGACGGAATCGAGCACGATGATGTCGATGCTGTTGGAGCGGATGAGCGTCTCCATGATGTTGAGCGCATCCTCGCCGGAGTCCGGCTGCGAGACGAGCAGGTCGTCGAGGCTGACGCCGACGACGCGGGCGTATTTCGGGTCGAGCGCGTGCTCGACGTCGATGAAGGCGGCGAGGCCGCCTTGGCGCTGGGCCTCGGCGATGGCGCTCAGGCAGAAGGTCGTCTTGCCGGAGGATTCCGGTCCGTAAATCTCGATGATGCGGCCGCGGGGCAGGCCACCGACGCCGAGAGCCAGGTCGATGGCGAGCGAGCCGGTCGAGAGCGTCTCCACCTTCATCTTGGTGTTGCTGCCGAGGCGCATGATGGAGCCTTCGCCGAATTGCTTGGTGATGGACGAAACCGCGAGTTCGATGTTTTTCTCGCGGGCGGGATTGGCGGATTTCTCCGCCGGGGCGATGCGCGATTCGGAGGACTTGGATTTATCGGCTTTGGACATGGGTGTCGTTGGTGAGGGTTAAAATGACATGCTATCAGAGGGCGCTGACAACAGCATGTCAGGAGACTTTCTTTGGCGTGTTGGACCCGCAAGCGCGGAGTGCGCGAAAAAGAGCCTAAATTTAGGTGGTCAATCCCCGTGGTGCGAAACGCTCAGATGGAGAGCCAAAAAACTCCCGACAGCAGGGTCAGCACTGCGATGGGCGTGCCGGCCTTGAGATATTCCACGAAGGACAGATGCACGCCCCGGTTCTTGGCGAGCTCCGCGACGATGAGGTTGGCCACGGATCCGAGCAGCGTGAGGTTGCCCGCCAGCGTCGTGGCCATGGCCAGCGTGAGCCACGCGGTGTGCGGTCCGGCCAGCGTGGGCACCACCGGCCGGAAAAGCATGACCGCCGGCACATTCGACACCAGGTTGCTAAGCACCACGGAAACTGCGGTCAGTTTCGCCGGGCCGCCATCCGCCCACGGGCGCAGCCACGCGAACAACTTTGCGCCCCAACCGGACGTCTCGATCGCCCCCGTGACCACAAACAGCGCGGCGAAGAACACCAGCAGGCTCCAATCGACCTCGCGGAACACGCGCTCCGGCTTCTGCCGGCGCGTGATGAGCAGCAGGGCCGCCGCGACCATGGCCGCCAGCGGAATGGGCGCGCCAGCGATGAGCGCCACGAGCATGAGTCCCGTCGCCAGGATCGATTTGCGCAACAGGATGGGATCTTCCTGCCCGCGCACCGGGGCGGTCTCGGCGAAGGACACGGCGGTGAACTCCGTGCGATAGACCAGCGCGATCACCAGCCAGACCACGGCCAGTCCCGCGAAGGCCACCGGCGCCAGCTCGAGGAAGAATCGCACAAACGAAATCCCCGACGAAATTCCGACGAGCATGTTCTGCGGATTGCCCGTGATGGTGGCGAGCGAGCCGACATTGGCCGCGGTGACGAGCGCGACCAGATACGGCAGCGGATTGCGCCGCAGCGTCAGCACCATCTCCAGCACCATCGGTGTCATGGCCAGCGCGATGGTGTCGTTGAGGAAGATCGCCGACAACACGCCCGACACGACGATCACCAGCGCCAGCAGCCGCCGCGGCGTGCGGGCAAAGCGCACGACTCCGGCGGTGACCAGATGGAAAAACCCCGCGAGGCGCAGGTTGACGTTCAGGATCATCATGGCGAACAGCAGCAAAATGGTGTTCCAATCGACCGCCCGGTAGGCCGCCTCCAGCGGGATCACGCCCAACGCCATGAGCAGCGTGGCGCCCACAAGCGCGATCGTGGCGCGGTTCATGTGCAGCCACGGATAGCGGCCCACCGCGACCCCCACCAGGGTGACGGTGATGATTCCCGCGCTCAGCCAGGGCATCAGCTCCATGGCCGGCGATGCTGCGCCGATGACCGGCAATCGCTAGGCAAAAATCAGGCGTAACTGCCCGCCGCGATGCCGCGCTCCGTCAGGGCGTAGACCGCGAACGAACCGAGCCAGTGCGCCCGGTTGAAATCCTCCGCGCTGAGCAAGGGCAGAGCGGCCTCCAGATGCCGCACCGCCGCCTCTCTCGCGCGCGCCTGGCGCGGATCGGACTCGGCCAGCGCGAGGGCCAACCGCCGCCAGCACCACGCGCGGTTGAGGTTGAGGCCGATCAGGTGGGCGATCTTCGGGTCGTTCGGATTGCTGACGCGCACAGGATTGAACAATCGCACCGGTTCGCCGGTGTGCAGATTGGGCAAAAAACGGCCGAGCCAGCGGCTGAAATTATCCGGGGGCAGCACCGCCGCCATCACCTCGGCCTCCGTCAGCGCAGGCGAAAGAAAATCCTCGCCCGAGGGTTCCCAGCGCGCGCCATAATCGACATCGTGGCCGAACCAATAGGCCATGCGGCTCGTGCAAAAAAGCTTCAGCTCCTGGTCATCGGCGGCGCGCGTGTAATCGATCGCCAGCTTCACCGCGAAGGCCGTGTTGTTGTGCACGCCATGCCGCACGGGGTGGGTGAGGGACGGCAGGTAGGCGAACAGCCCGTCGCGCATGATGGCGACCAGCGGCGCGAGGTTCCTCGCCAGGCCGGCGTCGTAGCGCAGCAGTTCCTCCGCCAGCTTCAGCAGCCAGGCCCAGCCGTAGGGTCGCTCGAAAAACGCCCGGCCCGGCGCCAGGAAATAGGCGGCCTCGGCCGCGATGTTCTCCGGCGTCAGGTGTTCGCGCAGCACGCGGTCGATCTCCGCCTTCTCCGGCAGCTCCGGGAAAAGCCGCGCCAGCCGGGCCAGCATGCAGTGCTGGTGCACGCACGAATGCCAGTCGTAGCTGCCGTAAAACGCCGGATGCAGCTCCCGCGGCGGGCGGACATCCTCCGGGCCATTCAACTGGTGTTGGAGCAGATGCGGGTATTCGCGGCGGACGTTGGTCAGGCCCAACCGGGCGAATTCGGAGGCTTGCGGTGGTAAAAGAGAGGGGAAATCAGCGGGCACGGTCGGAGGTTTGACGGGGAAATGAAAGTTTAAGTTGAAGTGGCTTCACTGCCGCATAAGTTGTGCCGACCCACGATTTAGACGACACCATGAAAATCAAAGCCTATCTCAAACCTCACTGCGGCTGGTCCAACGGCGTGCGCGCCATCATGCACAAGCACGGCCTCGCTTTCGAGGACATCGACATCATCAACAACCGCGCCAACTACGAGGAAATGGTGCGGAAGTCCGGCCAGCCCCTTTCGCCCTGCGTCGAGATCGACGGCGTGATGCTGGCCGACATCTCCGGCGAAGAGGTGGAAAACTACATGCTCGCCAACAACCTCGTGAAGGACAACGGCGCCCGGATCGACGTCGCCACCAACGCCGGTTGCTCGCAGGAAGAACACGACCGCATGTCCGCCAAGCCGGTGCGGTTCTTCTAAATCGCCCCGCCGCCTTTCTCGCTTTCCGGCCGGACTCGCCCGAGTCCGGCCTTTTTTATCCGGAAATTCCACGGCGAGGTCGCCGTGGCTCCAGAAAGATCGGCTGGAGCGCGGGCGACCCCGCCCGCGGGCAAGATGCGGTTGCGTGCCGGCCGATTTCGCCTTGGCTCTCCGCCACCATGCCTTCGAAACCCATCCCCGGTTCCTCGGGTGAAGTGCTGACCTGCCTGCCGCCGGCCTACGTGCCGCACGCCGCCACCGGCCTGCTCCACCTGCCGCGGTTCCTCGCGAAGTGCCAATACGTGAAAGCGCACGGCGCGCTCCCCGCCAGCTACGCCAAGAACTACAAGCGCGGCATGGACCGCTTCCTCTGCCTGCACCTCGGCATCGATCCGGCCGCGGTGGAGAAGATCGTCTTCGAGTCCGCGACCGACGCCGAAATCGACGCCAGGCTGAAGGCCCTGTTTCCCGCCGATCTGCGCGTGGCCAAGTGGAACCGCGACTACGTCCAGAAGGGCATGACGCCCAGCGGCCGCGAATTCCTCAAGGAGGCGCTCACCAACATGGGCTGCGCCGACCGCGTCGACCAGATCATCAGCGTGGTCGACCTGATCGAGTTCGACGAAGGCCGGATCGAGTAAGTGTGGCTGCGGGGCAGGGTGCATTGGAGCCGCAGCGACCCCGCGGCGGTTTGCGATCATCCCACGGCGAGGTCGCAGTGGCTCCAGTCCCAAACCTCACGCGCCGGGCTGGATCGGCACCTCGAACCAGAAGAGCGAGCCGCCGGTGACAGGAAATTCTGCGCCGACCGCGCCGTGCTCGGCTTCGATCAATTGCTTCACGATGGAGAGGCCGAGCCCAGTGCTTTCCTCGCCGCCGGTGGGGCGGTTGGAAAGCCGGGCGTATTCGCCAAACAGCGCCGGCCGCTCGGCGGGCGCTACCCCGGGGCCGGCATCCTGCACCTCGGCGCGGATGGTCATCTCCTGCAACCGCGTGCGGATCACAATCGTGCCGCCGGGCGGATGGAACTTGATCGCGTTGCTCACGTAGTTGCTCAGGGCCTGGTAAACACTGCCGGCGTCCGCCTTGGCGAGCGGGATGTCGTCGGCCAGCTCCAGCGTGAGCGTCAGCTGTTTCTGTTCGGCGGCCGGTTCGTTCTGTGCGACGACGGCCGCCGCCACGAGATTCAAGTCGGCCTGGTCCATCGGGCCGCGGTTCTCCGCGCCGGGTTTGCGGATGTTGAGGAAGGTGTCGATGATGCGGCGCATCTGTCGCGCGGACGAGTGGATGCTCTCGAGGTATTCCGCCACCGCGGGCGTGGCGCCTTTGCGGCGCGCGAGCTCGCCCGACATGAGAATCAGGCAAAGGGGATTGCGGAGGTCGTGGCCGGCGATGCGCATGAAACGCTCCTTGAGTGCCAGTTGCTCCCGCAGCTCCTGCTGGAGGCGGCGGATGGTGAGATGCGTGCTGATGCGCGCCAGCGCCTCCTCGTGCTGGATAGGCTTGGTGATGTAATCGACCGCGCCGGCGCTGAACGCCCGCACTTTTTCCGCGGTGTCCGTGAGTGCGGTCATGAAAATCACCGGGATGTCGCGGGTGCTCGGCTGCGCCTTGAGCCGGCGGCAGGTCTCGAAGCCGTCGAGTCCGGGCATCATGACATCGAGCAAGATGAGGTCGGGCTGCGTGCGCGCCGTCTGCGCGAGCGCGTCTTCGCCGTCCTCGGCGACCATCAGGTTGTATTTCGCCTCGGAAAGGGTGTCGACGAGCACGCTCAGGTTCGCGGGCGTGTCATCCACGATGAGAATGGTGGCGGGCATGTCAGGATTCGGTTTTGCCGGGTGCGCGGTAGCGGGCGACGAACTGCCGGATGGCTTTCATTTTGAACCGGGCCGCCAGGTCCGTGACGCTTTGGGTGAACGGGGCCAGGCGCGCGTCTCGCGCGGCGAGCTGCTGCGCGTAATTGCGGACGCCGAGCACGTCGCCCTTGCAGGCGAGCTCGTAAAGCGCCTCCGCATCCGCCGGGGCCGGTGCGTGCAACACGACGGGAAACGGCGACGCGGTTTCGCTCGTGGCGGCCTCGGCGTAAATCCATTGCAGGCCGAGCTGGCGCTCGAGAATCGCGAACAGCTGCTCCTCGCGGAAAGGCTTGGCCAGAAACTCCCCGCAACCCGCGTCGAGACAGGCCTGGCGGTCGGGATCGAAGGCACTGGCGGAAACCCCCACGAGCCGCGGGCTGTTTTCCGGGAAGGCCTCATGGATCGCGCGCGCGGCGGCGAAACCGTCCAGGCGCGGCATGCGGAGATCCAGCAACACCAGGTCGGGCCGGTTTTCCTTGGCGGATTCCACGGCGGCGAGTCCGTCGACCGCCGTCGTCACCTCAAAGCCGAGCGGTTGGAGCAAATCGACGAGCAGGCTGCGGTTCGCGGCGTGATCATCGGCCACCAGCACGCGCCGCCGGGCGCCGGTGTAGCCCGAGATGCGGCGGGGCGTGCTCGCCGCGGGCAGCACGGTGTCGTTCGCGGACGCCGGCAGCGGCACCTCGAACCAGAAACGGCTGCCCCAACCGGGCCGGCTCTCGATCAGCAGCCGGCCGCCCATCTGCTCGACGATGCCGCGGCTGACATTGAGGCCGAGGCCGGTGCCTTCCGCGTGCAGGTGGTGGTCGCCGATCTGTGCAAAAGGTTCGAACAGCCGGAGCTGGTCCTCCGGGGCGATGCCCGGGCCGCTGTCGCTCACCGAAAACCGGATCTTGTCGGTGGCCCGGTCGACCGAAAACACCACGCCGCCCTTGGGCGTGAATTTCACGGCGTTGCTCAGCAGGTTGAAGGCGACCTGGCGCAGGCGCTGGGCGTCGCCGGTGACGACGCGGGGCAGGTCGGGGGCGAAGGCGGTCTCGAGCAGGAGATTCTTCTCCCGGGCGCGGGGCAGGAAGAACGCCTCCACCGCGTGGAGAAACTCGGGCAGGTCGAACTCGGCGGGATGCAGCTCGAGCTTGCGCGCCTCGATGCGTGCGAGATCGAGCACATCGTTGATCACGGCGAGCAGGTGCTCGGCGGACTGGTGGATGATGCCCAGGCCGTCGCGCTGCTTGTCGGTGAGCGCGGGATCGCGCCGCAGGATCTGGGTGTAGCCGAGGATGCCGTTGAGCGGCGTGCGGAGCTCGTGGCTCATGCTGGCGAGGAACTGCGACTTGGCGCGGTTGGCGGCGTCGGCGGCGTCCTTCGCGGCCTGCAGCGTGCGGGCCGTCTCCCGGCGCGCGGTGGTGTCGATGGCCACGCCCTCGAACAGGATCGGCTCGCCCGTGGCGCCGCGGATGACGCGGACGGATTCGGAAATCCACAACCGCGAGCCGTCGCGGCGGATGATTTCGGATTCAAAATCCGTGACCTCGTCGGCGTGGGCGATGAGGCGCATGAACTCGGCGCGGCGCCCGGGCGCGGCGTAGATCTGGCGGTCGATGTTGTTGACGGCGGCGATCAGCGCGGCCGGGGAATCGTAGCCGAGCATGCCGGCGAGGGCGGGATTGGCGCGCAGGAAGGTGCCGTCCGGCAGCGATTGGTAGAGGCCCTCGAGGGCGTGTTCGAAAATGCCGCGGTATTGCTGCTCGGCGCGGGCGAGCGCCTCCTCCGCCTGCCGGCGCTGCACGGCGGCGGCGGCCTGCTCCGCGACAAACGTGAGCAGGCGCAGCGCCTCCTCGTTGTAGGCGGCGGCGTTGTCGTAATCCTGCAGGGCGATGACGCCGCGCGCGCGGCCGTCGATCAGCAGCGGCGCGCCGATGCGCACGGCGGCGGGCCGCTCCAGCGGCTGATAGGGTCCGTGCGCGCCGAGCAGGGCGGCGAGTTCCCCGGCGGTGACGAGCGCGGGCCGGCCGGTGCGCAGGATGTGTTCCGTGAAACCGTTGGCCGGCTGGCGCGCGGGCGCCTCGGCCACGTGCTCGTCGACGAAATAGGGGAAGGTCAGCAGCGTGTCGTCGGCGTTGGGCAGGGCCACGTAGAAGTTGCGCGCCGGCATCAGGTCGGCGATGAGGCGGTGCACCTCGGCGAAAAGCGCGGGCAGGTCGCCGCCGGTGAGCAGCACGCGCGAGATCTGGTAGGTGGCGTTCTGCACCTGCTCGCGGCGACGACGATCCGTGAGGTCGATGGCGGTGATGAGCATGCACCGCGTGCCCTCGAGTTCGAGGATGTCGGAGTTGAGCGACACGTAGCGCGGCTCACGCTGCTTGGTGTGGAACACGGCTTCGTAATCGCGCACGTAGCCGCGTTGGTGCAGTTGCGCGATGAAGGCGGCGCGTTGCACGGGATCGGGCCAGATGCCCAGTTCGAGCGAGGTGCGGCCGAGCAGCTCGTCGCGGGTGTAGCCGGAGGCGCGCAGGAACGCGGCGTTGGCCTCGATGATGCGATTGTCGTCCACCCGCGCCAGCGCCATCAGCGCCGGGCTGGCGTCGAATGACTTGGCCAGATTGTCCTGGGACTCCCGTTGCTGGGCCTCGGTGCGGCGACGGTGCACCGCGGCGGCGGCCTGATCGGCCACGAACAGCAGCAGGCGTTTCTCCTCCTCGCCGTAGGCCTTCGGATTGTGATAATCCTGCACGGCGATCACGCCGATGGCGCGTCCCTCAATCATCAATGGCGCGCCCAGCCACAGCGCGGCGGGTTTGCCGACCGGCGCGAACTGGTTGTTTTCGCGCAGCAGCACGGTGAGCTCGTCGGCCGTGGTCAGCAGGGGCTTGCCCGTGTGCAGCACGTATTCGGTCAAGCCGCGGCCGGGCGCCCGGGATGGCGGAGGCGGAGTGCTCTCGTCCTCGTAATACGGGAAGCTGAGCAGGCGGCCGTCGGCGCTGAGCAGGGCGACGTAGAAATTGCGCGCGGGCATCAGGCCGGCGATGGTCCGGTGCAGCTCGGCAAAGAGGGTCGGCAGATCGCGGCCGGCGAGCACGGCGTGCGAGATCTGGTAAGTGGCGTTCTGCACGCGCTCGCGGCGCTGGCGCTCGGTGATGTCGATCCCGACCGTGAGCATGCAGGTCGTGCCGTTCATCTCGAACAGGTCGGCGTTGAGCAGCAGCCGGCGGAGCTCACCTTGTTTGTTGCGGAAGACGCCCTCGAAGTCGCGCACGCGGCCATCGCGCCGCATCACGTCGACGAAGGCGTCGCGCGCCGCGGGGTCGGTCCAGAGGCCGAGTTCGAGGGTGTTGTGCCCGAGCGCCTCGGCGCGGGTGTAGCCCGAGATGCGCTCAAAGCCGGCGTTGGCCTCGAGGACGTGCCCGTCGGCGAGGCGGGCGATGATCATCAGCGCCGGCGTGGTCTGGAAGGATTTGGTGAAGAAATCCTGCGACTCGCGCCGGCTCGCCTCGCTCAGCCGCAGGGCCTCCTCCGCGCGGGCCAGCTCGCGCCCGGCCGCGGTCAGGCGCGCCTGCAGTTGGTCCGGGGAGTGGGCGTGGGAGTCGGACATCGCGAGTGAAATCGGATAAGCACAAACGGAGTGCAGGCAACGGCGGACTTGCCGCCGTCACCCGACACTCCGGTTACGACTGCACACGGGGAAATATCAGGGGGTGTAGCGGCCGATCACCGCCTCATAGTCCGGCAACCGGCGGAGGCGGCTGTGTAGGCCGTTGAGCCAGCCGGTGCGCTTGGTCACATAATCGGAGGTGGGGAGGCTCCAGGTGTAACCCACCAGCCGGCTGTTGGCGTCGACCAGCAGGCCGATGACGCCGGTGCCGATGCCGGGAATCTGCGTGACGGTCCCGTTGACCGGCACGAGGCGCGAGTCGTCGGTGTGCACGCCGGAGGAGCTGTCCACAACGACCACCTCGTAATAGGTGGTGCCCGCGAGCGTTGGATCCGCGGCGGCGTGGCTGGCCGGATACGGTTTGGCGCTGGCCCACCGGATGGCGACGATGAGCATCGAATGATCGCTGTCCTCGGTGCCGAGCCGCCACCAGTGCAGCAGGTCGCCCGGCTGCGCCTGGTCGAGGCGGAGGACCTGCGTCATGCCCTGGCCCTGCTTGGTGAGGGCGATGTATTGATAGGGGGCCGGGCTGGCCGTGGTCTTCGCCGTTTGCAGGATCGGATCCATGAAGCTGTAGCCGCTCCAGTCGCGCTGGTAGGCGGATTTGAGCAGATGCGTGACCAGCGGCGCGCACGTGGTGTTGTTGGCGGCCGGCACGCCGTTGGCCTCGTCGGCGAAACGGATGAAGGAAGGATTGGAGGCGCTGTTCCAACCGCCCCCGTAGCGGTTCAGGGCGACGCCGTCGGCCTCGGTGAAGGTGCCGGCGGCCTGCGCGGTGGTGATCTCATCGACCAGTTGGAGGGCCGACGCGAGGTGGGCGGGCGCGGCCGGGGCCGAAACGGCGAGGAAGGAGACCAGGGAGAGGGTGGAGAAAAGGCGTAGATTCATGATCGGGATCGGGTCACTGGCGGAGGGATTTCAAGTAGGCGACCACCGCGCGGGCGTCGTCCGCGTTGAGGCGGAACTCGGGCATCGGCGGGCGGGGCCGCGAGCCGTCGGGCCGCAGGCCGGTTTGCAGGAAATGGATCGCCTGCGCCTCGGTCATCGTCGGCAGGCCGGCGATGGCCGGAGCCACGGGAGCCCAGGCGGGCATCGGCACCGTGGGGGCGAAGGCGAGCGGGGAGCCCATGAGCCATTGGGCTTTGATGAACTCGCCGCGTTCGTTGCGCGGCGCGTGGCAGTCGGCGCAGCCGGTGACGTTTTCGACGAGGTAGCGGCCGCGGGCGGCCAGGTTGGCTTCACCCGGTTGGGCGGAGAGCGCCACGGTGGTCAGCAGGACCGCGGGCGTGAGGAGGAATTTGAGCGTGGTTTTCATAGGGGAAGGATTCAGAGGAAGGTGAAAGTCAGCAGGACGGCGGAGACGACGGCCTGCACGAGGCCGAGGACGCAGGCCCAGCGGGGCAGGGGATAATCGGCGTAGGGATTGTCCATGGTGGGAGGCGGGTTGGGGTCAGGCGATCGCGCGATTCAGGTTCGCCGCGCCATCGCGGGCGCCGGCCTTCATCGTCTCGGCGAGCAGCCAGTAGGTTTTGCCCCACGCGATGCGGGCTTCGAGGGTGAATTGGGCGCCGAGGCCCTTCGCCAGCGTCCAGAGCAGGGCGTCGCCGACCGTCTCGTAGTGCTCGTCGCGCACGCCGTAACCGGCATGGCGCAGGCCCATCTGCCGGACGGCGGGGACCAGGGTTTCGATGCGGTCGAGGCCGGCGACGGCGAGGCCGATCATCTGCATGAGCTTCTTGCCCTGCTCGCCCATGTCGCTGTGGAAAAGCGCGCGGAGCGACGGGTCGAGTTCGAAGAGGCGGGCGTAGAAAATGGCGGCGGCCTGCTCGGCGATGGGCGCAACCTTGGCGAAGGTGGTTTTGATGAGGGCGATTTCTTGTTGGGTCATGGGGGCGGATGGGTTGATGGGAAACAGGATGCCACAAAGCCGCCGGGCGCACCATGGGCCGGCCGGGCATGGGCCGATCGGTCAAGACGGGCGGTGCTGTCCGCTTTACTTCGCGCCGGCGCTTGGCCAATTTCCCCACGTGGAAAAAATCCTGGTGATCGACGATGACGCAAAGATGCGCCGGCAGATGACGGCGCTGCTCACGGCCGAGGGTTACCAGACGGTCGAGGCACGCAACGGCCGCGAAGGCGTCGCGCTGGCGCGGCACGAAAAACCCGCGCTGGTGCTTTGCGACATCACGATGCCCGAGATGAACGGCCACCGCGTGCTGGAGGCGCTCCGCGGCGACGCGGCGACGGCGCACCTGCCCTTTGTATTCCTCACCGGCTGGAGCGAGCGCGAGGACGTGCGCACCGGTATGAATCTCGGCGCCGATGACTATCTGGTGAAACCCGTCGAGCCCGCCGATCTGCTCGCGGCGGTGGCCACGCGCCTGCGCCGGCTGCGGCAGGCCGGGCCGGTTCGCGGCGCCACCGCGGCCGACGCCACGCCGGAGGCCCTCGCGCCCGCGCTGGGCCTGACACCGCGCGAGGCCGAACTCCTGTCGTGGGTGGTGCAGGGCAAGACCAATCCCGAGATCGCCATCATTCTGGACATCAAGCTCACCACGGTGAAGAAGCACCTCGAGAGCATCTTCGCCAAGCTCGGCGTGGAAAACCGCACCGCCGCCGTCACCCTCGCCTTGGAAAAAATCAGCGCGGCGCGCTGAAGGGCGGGACCGTTTCCAAGCGGGGCTTGGGTTTGCGCGGCAGCCAGCGGGGCACGGCGTTACAGTAGTCCGAGTAGATCGCGCCGTAGCGCCGGCGCATTTCCGGTTCCTCGTAGAGCACCACGAACAGCTGGAAGGCCGAGGCGAGGAAGACGAAATACAGCAGCAGCGTGAGGTGGCGGAAGAGTATCACCTCGCCGAGGACGATGAGCAGCACGCCGAGATACATGGGATTCCGCACCCATTTGTAGAGACCGCGTTGCACGAGTTTCTTGGGCGGATCGATCGGCGCAGGCGTGCCCCGGCCGGTCATGGCGAACTGCCACAGACAGGCAAAGTAGACGAGCAAGCCGACGAGAAGGGGTGGCAGGGCGAACAGGTGCGGCCAGGTCCAAAGAGGCGGCGGGGCCGCGCGCCGCAACAGGTAGACGTAGGGCACCCAGCCGACGACCACCCCGGGCACGCACACGGTGAAGAGCAGGTTTTTAATCAGCAGCCACATGGTGAAAAATCATCCGTTGGCCGGGCCCGACGCCGCGACCGGCGTATCCCGGTCGATCTGGCGGCGGAGGGAGGTCAGGTTTTCCTGCACAAGCGCCCCCATCGTTTCACAGTTCAGATACGCCTTGGATTGGAAATGCTCGGCGAGGCCTTCGCGCAAGGACGCCACGTTCTCCGGCGGCGCGATCGGGTCGTGTTGCATGGCGGCGAGCAGGGTGGTGAGCCGGGCGGACGCCAGCTCGGCGCGCTGCAGGATGAGCGTCTGCTCCTCGCGTTGGTATTGGTGCGCGGTCTTTGGGTGGAGGTGCTTGGCGCAGAAGAGGGCGAGTGGCTGGTTCTCGATGAAATACTGCGGCACGTAGAAGTTTTTCCGGCCGTGATGACTCTGTTGGTCAAAGTCCATCGCGCGGATGCGAATCTGCCAGCCTTCGAAATCGGGCGTGAGCACGACGACGAAGTTGTAGGCGCGCATGTCGCCGAGCAGGCGGACGAAGCAGCGTTCCTGGAACTTCACGAGCTCCTTGGCGATGCGGATAGGGCGGAGCTCGTTGCTCTGCAGCCAGTGGTCGATGAAGACGTCGCCGGGCAGGCCGGCGATGTGCTCCTCGATGAGGGTGTTGCCGTGCGTGAGGTAGTTGAGCCGGTTGGGGGAGAGCAAGTGCTCGAGTTCGAGGCCGTAGACCCGCGAGGCGTCGGCCTTCTTCACGTAGAAGTAGTCCTGGTTGTCGTTGTAGGCATTGACGATCCGGATGCGGAACGGCGTCGAGTTGCCGAAGCTGCAAAAATCCACGCGGTCGATGTAGAGGTGCTGCATGACCGAGAAATCGCCGTCGACCTTCAGCAGGGCGTAGATGCGCTTCAGATCCTCGTTGAGCGCGGCCATGTCGGCCGCGCGGTAGGCGACGGATTCCCAGAGGGTGTTGCGCCCGTCGGCATCGATCAGGGGGATGGCCTCGTGGAAATCGCGCAACCGCTCGTAGGTGACCGGCAGGTGGCGCTCGCGCCGGAATTTTCGGAGGTAGGCGCGCAGATCCTCGCCGATGGGATAACTCGGCTTCTTCTTCGTCCGCACGCGCGCGGCCTCCGGGGTCAGTTCCATGGGCGGGCAGCGTAGCCGGGGCGATGACCGAGGCAATAGCGGGGTGGCCCCTGATGGCATCAACTTCGGCTCCGTAGCGGCGAGCGCCAGCGAGCCGTGGTTCGTCGGCTCACTGGCGCTCGCCGCTACCATCGCTTCGCCTACGTCGCCGTGCGGCCCTGGCGCAGGCGGTCGAGGAACACCGCCACGATGATCACGAGGCCGATGATGATTTCCTGGAAATACGTCGGCCAGCCCATCTGTTGCGAACCGTTGCGCAACACGGCCATGATGAGGGCGCCGATCATCGAACCAAGAATGGTGCCCACGCCGCCGCTGAGGCTGGCGCCGCCGATGATGACCGAGGCGATGATGTCGAGTTCAAGACCGACCGCCACGGTCGGGTCGCCCTGGCGGAGCCGCGAGAGTTGGAACAGGCCGGCGAGACCGAAGAAACACCCGGCGAGCACATAGATGAGAACCTTGAGCCGTGTGGTCGGAATGCCGCACAGCCGCGCGGTTGCCTCGTTCGAGCCGAGGGCGAAGACATGCCGGCCGAAAACCGTTTTGCGCATCAAGAGCGCGGTGAGCACGGCGAGCACCAGCGCCACCCACACGCCCGCGGGCAGCGCCCGGCTAAACGGATCTGCGGTAGTCATCCAGCCGTTGATCGGGGAGGCGTCGTAGTTGACGGTCTGGTTGTCCGCGAGCCACTTGGCCGTGCCGCGCGCGATGCCAAGTGTGCCAAGCGTGATGATGAAGGGTGTCATGCGGAGTCCGGCGATGGCGCCGCCGTTGAGCAGGCCGATCAGCGCGCCCGCCGCCACCACGACGACCAACACCGGCACCGGACCCCAGCCATGCTGGATGAGCAGCGCGCCGACCACGCTGGTCAGGGCGATGGTCGAGCCCACCGAGAGGTCGATGCCGCCGCTCACGATGATCATGGTCATGCCCAGCGCGCCGATGGCGACGATCACCGTCTGGGTGAAGATGATTTTGAAATTGTTGTAGGTCAGGAAATATTCGCGCGTCTCCGTCGGGAGGGAAAAGAAGGCGATGACGAGCAGGAGGCCAATGAACGGACCGCCATTGGCGAGAATGGATTTGAAGGTGCGTTTCATCGGGCAAAAGTCAGGTGCTGCCGGTGGCGGTGCGCATGATGTCGGTTTCGTTCCAGTCGGCGCGCGGGCGGACAGCGGCCAGTTCGCCGCGGCACATCACGCCGATGGTGTCGCAGAGACCGAGCAGTTCCGGCAGATAGGAGCTGACCACAACGACCGCCTTGCCGGCGGCCGCGAGATCGCCGACCAACTGGTAAATCTGCGCCTTGCTGCCGACGTCGATGCCGCGGGTCGGCTCGTCGAGCAGGAAGATTTTTGCCGGGTGCTCGAGCAGGCGCGCGAGCGCGACCTTCTGCTGGTTGCCGCCGGAGAGTTCGCCGATGGCCTGCGCACCGTCGCGGCACTTCACCCGCAGTTCCCCGATCCAGCGCTGCGCGACCGTCTGTTGCCGGCCGCCGTTGACGTGGCCGAAGCGGCCGAACGATTCCATCTTGGTCAGGGTGAGGTTGTCGGCGATCGACTGGTTCAGCATCAAGCCCTCCTCCTTGCGGTTCTCGCTCAGGAAGCCGACGCCTTGCTGCCAGCGGTCGCGCGGCGAATTGCGTCCGACGGGGGCGCCGACCACACAGACTTCGCCGGCGTCGAGATCGTCGAGGCCGAAAATGGTGCGCAACAGATCGGTGCGGCCGGCGCCGATCAAGCCGGCCAGGCCGAAGATTTCGCCGGCGCGCACCTGCAGGCTGGCTTGCTTGAGTCGCGGCGCGCTCACGGCGGTCTTCACCTCGAGCACGATGGCGCCCGGCGTGTGCGCGGTCCGGGGATAGAGGTCCTTGACCTCGCGGCCGGTCATCAAGGCTACGATGTGGTCGAGGCTGGCGCCGGCCATGGCGCCGGAACCGACGGTTTCGCCATCCTTCAGGACCGTGTAGCGGTCGGCGATGCGGCCGCACTCCTCGAGAAAATGGCTGATGTAGATGATGCTCACGCCCGACGCGCGCAGCCGACCGATGGTGGCAAACAGGATTTCCGTGTCGGCCTGCGTCAGGCTGCTGGTCGGCTCATCCATGATGAGCACCTGCGGTTGCAACAGGAGGGCGCGGGCGATCTCGATGATCTGCTGCTCGGCGATGGAAAAATCCCCGGCGCGCCGGGCGGGATCGAGGCCGCCGTGGCCGAGCTGGGCGAGGACGGTCTGCGCGCGCTCGCGTGACGCGCGGGCGTCGACGAAGCCCAGCCGGGCGGACTCCGCGCCGAGCAGGATGTTTTCCTGCGCACTGAGGTGGAGCGCGAGGTTCAGCTCCTGGTAGATCATCGCCACGCCCTTGAGGCGGGCATCGTGCGGGTTGTCGGGCCGGTAAGGTTGCCCGGCCAGCTCCATCGTGCCGGCGTCGGGCGCGTGGGCGCCGCTGAGCACCTTCATCAGCGTGCTCTTGCCGGCGCCGTTCTCACCGATGAGCGCGTGCACCTCGCCAGGGGCGATGTCGAGGGAAACGCTCTGCAACGCCCGGGTCGCCCCGAAACTTTTCCGGATGCCGGCGAGGCGCAGACGGGCGGGGGACGTCATTTCAGGTATTTGTCGAGCGGCGGATGCACGATATCCGCCAGGGCGGGGTCGTTGAAATTCTCTTTGGTGACAAAGCCGACGCCCGTGTCGATGCGCGCCGGCACCGGTTCACCCCGGAGCACGGCGACGAGGGTCTTGACGCCGAGGTAGCCCATGTTGAGCGGATTTTGCACGACGAGGCCCTGGACGTCGCCGGCCAGGAGACCGGCGTTGAGCGCCTCGCCGGAATCAAAGCCCACGAACTTCACCTTGCCGCCGGCGAGACCGGCATCGCGGAGCGCCAGCAGCATGCCGGTGGCGGACGTCTCGTTGCAGGCGAAGACGCCGTTGACCTCCCGGCCGAAGCGGTTGAGGAGGTTTTCGGACACCTGCTTGGCGGTGTCGCGCGTGGCGCCGGCATGCTGGTCGGTGGAGAGGAGCTTGATGGCGGGGAATTCCTTTTGCAGCACCTCGAGAAATCCGGCCTCGCGCTCCTCGGTGCTGTTGGAGCCGACGGCATAGCGGAGCATGATCACGTTGCCCTGGCCGCCGAGGAGCCGGCCGAGATTGCGTGCGGCGATGCGGCCGCCCTCGCGGTTGTCGGTGGCGACGAAGCTCGACGGCACGGTGCTGGCGATGCCGGAGTCGATGATCACGACGGGGATCTTGCCGCGCGCTGCGGTTTCGACCGGGGCGACCAGCGCCCGGCTGTCCAGCGGTGCGAGCACGAAGCCGTCGACGTGGCGCCCGATGAAATTCTCCACGACCTGGATCTGCTGCTCGCGGTCGTCCTCCTTGAGCGGGCCTTTCCAGATGACGTTCACGGTGATGCCGGAGGCGGCGAGTTCGAGCTTCGCCTTTTCGGCGCCGGCATGGATGGATTTCCAGAATTCGTGAGTCGTTCCCTTCGGAATGACGGCGATGGTGTAAGTGTTAGCGGCGGAAGCGGCGACGGCGCAGCCGACGGACAACGCCAAGGCTTTGAGCCAGGATGTTTTCATAAATGGGGCGGGGTTGGGTGGAAAAAGGAAGCCAGCGGACGGACCAAGGCGAGGAAGCATCGATCGCCGGCGAACGCGAGCCGGAGTTCGATCTAACAGTTCAGGCAGGATATCTGTGGGCCGGGTGCCCTCACCCGGCGAGGCACCGGTGGCGAAATCGACAACCCGCGGGGTGAGGGCACCCCACCCACCTTCCGGGTAGCCGGTGGGGCCGGGCGCCCCGGGCGGCAAATCTCCGCGCGGACTGAAGCGTGCGGAGAACGCGAGGCCCGGCTCAGTGGCCCTTGGAGGCGTTCAGCCCGACGACGCCCTCGGACTGGCTCAGCTTGGTCCAGCTGTAACCGTAGTAAGCCACGATACCGAAGCAGAGCAGCGGGACGATGAAGGCCCGCGACATGCCGTAATGATCGCCGACGGCGCCCATGAGCTTGGGCAGGATCGCGCCGCCCATGATCGCCATGACGATATAGGCGGAGGCCTTTTTCGCCCGGGCGCCCAGACCGTGGATGCCGAGCGCGAAGATGGTCGGGAACATGATCGACATGAAGAAATAGCTCAGGAACACCGCCGCGACGGACACCCAGCCGAGCTTCAGGAAGATCACGCCGCAGACGATGACGTTGATCAGGCCGTAAAGGCCGAGCACCTTGTGCGCGGCGTATTTCTTCAGGATGGCAGCGCCCGAAAACCGGCCGGCGAGGAAGCAGAAGAATCCCAGCGAGGCGAGATAGGCGGCGCCCCGGTCGCTGAGCGCGAGCAAACCGGCCTTGTCCGGCTCGAACCAGCCGGCGGTCAGGCCCGTGTTCCAGGACGCCGGGATGGCGGGCACCTGGGAGGTCATGTAGTTGATGAAGAAACTGAAAATGCCGGACTGGGCCGCGACGTAGAAGAACTGGGCGACGACGGCCATGACGAAGTGCGGGTGGGTCCAGATCGAACGGGAAACGCCGGGCGTGCCGTCATCCAGATGGTAGACGTCCTCCGTCTTGATGTCGGGCACGTAGGCGAAATAGAAGATGACCGCGAGGACGAGCACCACGACGGCGACGGCAGCGTAGGGGATCCACAGCGTCTGGCTGCCGGTGCTGGCACCCGAGGCATCCTTGCCGTAGAAGAACATGCCGCCGGCGATCGGACCGAAGATCCAGCCGATGCCGTTGCAGGATTGGGCCAGGTTGATGCGGGTCGCGGCAAACTGCGGCGGCCCCAGCACCGTCGTGTAGGGATTGGCCACCGTTTCGAGGAAGGTGAGGCCCGCGGCGATGAAGCAGACGCCCAGCAGGAAGGCCCAGAATTGGGCGATGTGCGTGGCTGGGATGAACCAGAAACCGCCGACGGCCACCATCAGCAGGCCAACGATGATGCCGCCCTTGTAGCCGAGCTTGGTCGCGAGCCAGCCGGCGGGCAGCGCCATCAGAAAGTAGCCGAGGTAGTGGGCAAACTGCACCCAGGCCGACTGCGCGAGCGACAGATGCAGCTCGCGCTGGAAATGCTTGTCCATGACGTCGATCATCCCGTTGCAGAACCCCCAGAGCAGAAAGAGCGACGAGACGAGGGCGAACGTCACGAAGACGTTTTTGCCGTCGGCGGTTTGGAACATGCTGGTTTTGGGATCGGACATGGCGGCAGGGGTAGGATGGAGTTGAGGGTAGGAGCAGAAAAAATAGCAACAGGGCGGGGCGGGGGAAACCAGCGCAAACGCGGCATCATCGTTAACCGTTAATCCGACGGAAGAGCGGCGGGCACATCGATGATGGTTTTGATCACCGCCGGGTTGCCGGCGACTTCGGGAAAGCGCTGCGGGGTTTCGGCGAGGCTGAAGCGGTGGGTAATCCAGGGCGTGGTGTCGATGCGGCCGGCCTCGATGAGCGCGATGATGTCGCGGAAGGTGCCGGGCAGGGCGTTGCGGCTGGCGAGGAGGGTGAGTTCGCGTCGGTGGAAATTCGGGTCGTTGAACGTAACGTCGCCCTGAAACAGGCCGACAAAGACGATGCGGCCACCGGGCGCGGGCAGGTCGAAGGTGCCGGCCATGGACTTGGGGTTGCCGGTCGCGTCGATGACAACGGTGGGCAGATCGCCGCCAAAGATCGCACGGAGCTGCACCGTCGCCTCCGGGCCGGCGGTGAGCGTGTGCACCACGCCCAGTTGTTTCCGGCAAAATTCGAGACGGTGCTCGCTGACATCCAGCACGGCGAGCGCGGCACCGCGCACCTGCACAAACTGGATGACGCTGAGTCCGATCGGGCCGGCGCCGATCACCAGCACCGTGTCGTCGGGCTTGATGTCGGCCCGCTCGACGGCGTGCGCGCCGATGCCGAGGGTCTCGACCAGCGCCAGTTGGTCGTAGGTGAGTTTGGCCGACCGGTGCAGCTTGCGGGCCGGCACGGCGAACACCGGGCGCATGCCGCCGTCGGTGTGCACGCCGAGCACCTTGATCTCCGCGCAACAGTTGGGTTTACCGCGGCGGCAGGCGATGCACCGGCCGCAGTTGATGTAGGGTTCGACCGAGCAGCGGTCGCCGGCCTGGAGGCCGTGCGGTTCAGTGCCAGGATCGATGATCTCGACGCCGAGTTCGTGACCGAGGATGCGCGGGTAACTGAAGAAGGGCTGCTTGCCGGCGAAGGCGTGCAGGTCCGTGCCACATACGCCGACGCGATGCACGCGCACCAAGGCCTCGCCGGGCGCGGGCCGGGGCGCCGGCTGGTCGACGGCGGTGAATTGGCCGGGTTTGTCGAGCAGGATGGAGAGCATGTCAGGGAATCAGCGGGTCACGGTTCTCGGGCCGGCCGCGGGTGAAATTGTGGTTTTTGATCGGGCGGAGAATCTCGAGCACCTTGGCCATGAGCTCGAAATCGATCGGCTCGCCGACATAGGCGATGTTCTTGCGGATGTTTTCCGGGTTGGCGGAGCCGACCAGCGTCGTGGCAATGCCGGGGTGGGCCACGCAGAACTGCACGGCGAGCTTCACGATGTCGACGCCGACGCTGCGGCAATAGTCGACGGCGCGGCGCGCCCCGGCGACCATGGCGGGCGGAGCCGGGTGCCACGCGGGCACGCCGCGTTCGGTGAGCAGGCCCATGCCGGTCGGCGCGGCGTTGATGATGCCGATGCCCTTGTGTTGCAGGCCGGGAATCAGCGTCTCCAGTGCAGTGTCGTTCAGTTCGTAGCGGCAGAAAGAGAGGATCGTCTCGACCACGCCGGGTTCGCTGCGGGCCAGCACCTCGGTAAAGACCTTCAGGGGCAGGCCGGTGATGCCGATGTGGCCGATGCGGCCGGCGGTGCGGAGTTTGACCAGGGCCGGCAAGGTTTCGTCCACGATCTGGTTGAGGTCGGCGAACTCGATGTCGTGGCACTGGAGCAGGTCGATGTAATCCACGCCGAGTCGCGCGCAGCTTTCGTCGAGGCTGCGGGTCACCCGCGCTGCGGAGAAATCGAAAAGGCCGTCACCATACTGGCCGACCTTCGTCGCGAGGACGTAGCGGTCGCGCGCGACGCCGCGCAGCGCCCGGCCGAGCACGGTCTCGGCCTTGGTGATTCCATAGTAGGGCGAGACATCGATGAAGTTGATCCCCAGGTCGAGGGCCGTGTGGACGGCTCGGATGCCGTCGTTGTCGTCGGTGGCGTGAAACACGCTGCCGAGCGACGAGGCGCCATAGCTGAGCACAGAAACCTGGAGGCCGGTGCGGCCGAGGGGTCGGTATTGCATGGGGCGAAGGCGACAGCTTAGAGCAATTCAGTCGGCAGGAGAATGCCGGTTTTTGGGCGAAGCATGGCTATTCTTGTCCTGACCGGAGCCCATCCGGACAGCCCCTAGCCGCGGGTGCCGAGAAACGCCGTCGGCGAGACACCGTGGATGCGCTTGAAGGTGCGGGAAAACTGGAAGGGGCCGATGCGCAGCTCATCCGCCACTTCGCGGACCAGCCGGTTCGAGGTGTGCAACCGCCCGGCCGCCCATTGCATCTGCAGCCGCTGCAGGTAATGGAACGGGCTCTCGTCCTGAAAGCGGCGGAACAACCGGCAGAGGTAGGCGCCGTCCACGTGGCACGCCGCGGCGATCTGTTGAAGGGAGGAAAGGGAAAGAAAGTGGGTGTCGAGGTGCTGGCGGCAGCGCTCGAAGGTGGCGAGCGCGCGCCTTTCCGAAGCGGAGCTGGGTCGGGTGGAGCGGACGAGTGCGAGCAGCAGCAGTTCCACCTGCAGGGCGCACATCCGCCCGCCCAGGCGATGGTAGGCCGAGCCGAGTCGCACGAGCGCCTCAAAGGCATGACGGGCTTCGGTCGCGGACGAGAGCTGCACGCAGGTGCCGGGCTTGAGCCGGCACTCGCGCAGGAGCGTCTGCCCCCGCCGGCCGGTGAAATTCACGAAATACTTGCCCAGCGGCGCACCCGGCGTGGGTCGGATATGCTGGCTGATTCCGGGACCGTAGCAAAAAACCGTGCCCGGCACGAGCGGGTGCCGGGTGCCGGCCAGATCGAGTTCTCCCCGGCCCGTGACGACGAGTTCGACGGTGAGAAACGGGAAGGTCTTCCGATCGATCACATAGTCAGGCGCGCACTCCTCCCAACCCCCGCAAACCACGGTCAGCGGCAATTTCGGATTGGGCCGCAGGTTCTGATAGAAGCGGCGCGCGGTGGTGACCTGCTGGGAAACGTAATCGGGCGGTTTGGGCGTTTTGCGTGGCGCGTTCGCCATGGAGCGAGTCGGCCACGGGACCACACCGAGGGCAAGAATCGTTATGCTCGCAGCCGACTCAGGGGGAGAGGCGGTAGAACCGGGTGGCGGTGCCGCCCAGGACAAGTTCGCGCTCGTTCCCGGTGAGCCCCGTCACACAGCTCTCGATGAAGCGATACCATTGGGCATACTCGCTGGCCACGAGGCAGACGGGCCAGTCGGAGCCGAACATGAGCCGGTCGGCGCCGAAAGCCTCCAGCGTCACATCGAAATACGGCCAGAGGAGTTCGGGCGTCCACGCATAGCCGGGCACCTCCGTGACGACACCGGAGAACTTGCAGCAAACGTTCGGCCGGCGGGCGAGTTCGGCCAGATCGCGGCGCCACTCGGCTGGCGGCGGCCCGGCGACGACGGGCTTGGCGATGTGATCGAGCACGAAAGGCAGATTGGGGTGACGGTCGACCAACGCGATGGCGGCCGGCAGCTGCGGCGCTTTCACCAACAGATCGTAGCTCAGGCCGCGGGCGGCCACCGCCGAGAGCCCGGCGTTGAAGGCCGGCAGAGCCATGTAGCTGTCGGGTTCGCCCTGCAGGACATGACGCACGCCCTTGAGCATCTTGTCCTCCAGCAACTGGTCGAGCAGATGGCCAACCTTTGGGTCGGCAAGCGGCACCCAGCCGACCACGCCCTTGATGAAACTATGCCGGTGGCTGTGCTCGAGGAGTTGCAGGGTTTCCTCGACCGACTGGCGGGCTTCCACCGCCACGGTGCCGTCGACGCCGGCGGCGGCGAGCAACGGGGCGAGGTCGGCCGGATAATAATTCCGGCGGATGGCCGCCATGCTGTCGTCGATCCAGCCGAACTCCTCGCTCGTGTAGCGCCAGCAATGGTGATGGGCGTCGATCTTCACGCGGACTCGATGATCAGGTTGGCGTAGGGAATCGTGTCGCCGGTGCGGATGAGTCCGATGGCGTGCGGCACGCGCTGCTTGAAGGCGACGTGCGGCTCGAAAACCAGCGGGATGCCGGCGAGACGCGCGGCCAGCGCCGCCTGCACGGCGGCGTCATTGTGCGATTTGAACTCTTCAGCCGCCCAGGCGCGGCCGATCACGAAATTCGGCCGGAGAGCGTCGAGCACCTGCCCAACCGTCGGGTTGCCGTCGACCAGCGCCAGGTCCACGGTCTCGATCTGCGGCCAGAAGGGAAACCCACGGTCGGCGATGACAAGGGTGTTGGTGTGGCGGATGCGCGCCAGCAGTTCGAGCAGGGCGGGGTTGAGAATGCCGGTTTTGAGCATGCGGGTGAGAGGCGAGGAGGCAGCATCGTCTCGCGGGCCTGACGGGGCAAGTGCTAGTCTAGTGAACCGTCAAGCCGCGCCCAGCAGGCGCTCGCCGAGGGCGATCAGCCGGGCGCGGAGCGGCTGGCTGCGGGCGGCGAAGTCGCGCTGGAGCGTCTCGTATTCGGCGCGGCCCTCGGGGGTTTCGATGCGGATGGGAGCGAAGCCGAGCTTTTGGATATCGTAGGGACTGGCGCGCATGTCGATTTCGCGGATGTCGCGGGCGAGGGCGAAGCAGTCGGCAATGAGCTCGGTGGGGGTGAAGGGCGCGAATTTGAACGCCCACTTGTAGAGATCCATGTTGGCGTGCAGGCAGCCGCGCTGCTCGAATTGTGGCACCGACGCGCGTGTGGGCTGGAACTTGTTGAGCGGCCGGGCTGGTGCGGTGAAAAAGCGGAATGCATCGAAGTGCGAGCAACGCACCGGCTGGGCCTCGACGATGCGCGCCACTTCGCCGGGGGCGAAGCGCAACGGCCACTGGTTGTGCCGCACCTCGTCCGGGGTCTGCCGGTAGACCATCGCCCACTCGTGCAGGCCGTAGCAGGCGAAAAGCGGCGGACGCTCCGCGGTGATGCGCAGCAGGTTTACCACCCACGCCAGGCTCTCGCGCCGGTGCGGCTGGAACGCGGCGAGGTTCAGCGCCACGCCATCGGCGACCGCGTGGTATTCCGGCCAGCGGAGATATTCGCGCGCGGTGTCGCCCTGCAGGATGACGTCGGGCCCCGGATGCCAGCGGCGCAGCCAGCTCGGGCGGAAGCGGTAGTATTCGAACAAAAAATCGTAGACGGGATGCTTCTCGCCGCGGGCCGCGCGCGCCTGGTGCGGCCCGGTCCACGCGAACACGCGCTGCTCGTGCGCCCGGCGGCGCTCGTGCCAGTCGGGTTCGGAGAGAACCGTCGTTGTCGCCGTCGCGATCACGTCAGGCCGTTTTCGCCAGCAACCGGCGCACACCCTCGATGGGCGGCGTGTCGATGAAGCGCAATTCGACCGGCCAGTTCAGTTTGCTGGCGAGGGAACGCAGCGCGAAGGCCGCCGGCACGCTGTTCAGAACGCGGCCGCTGACGCCGCAGGGCAATTTGCCCGCGGGTCGCGGAAACAACCGGTGGAGCACCGAGTCGGCCTGGCGGGCGAGCTCGGTGATCGAGTCGGCCACCACCTGCTGCGCCGGGCCGCAGTCGTGCGCGGCGAGGTCGAGCACGAGCGGAGCGAAGGCGGCGATTTTCGCGTTGGCCCCGGCGTCGTTGTAGAAATAGCGCGAGTTGGACGCGTAGTCGGCGAGACCGGTGTGGGCGCACAGCGCGGCGGCGAGCGGCGATCCGATCTGGAGCTGCGGCGACCCCGCCGCAGAGGAGGAAGGCACCGCAGGGAGGTCGCTGCGGCTCCAGTGCACCTGCGCTTGCAGTTCCAAGAGGGCCAGGCCGAGCGCCCGCCGGCCGATGTCGAAACCGCTGCCGGGGTCGCCGAACTTCCAGCCGAGTCCGCCGGCGTAGTGGACGGTGTCATCCGGCGCGCGGGCGGCGACAAAGGAGCCGGTGCCGGCGTGCAGCACGAGGCCCGGCGCGCCGGCAGTCGCGAGTTCGAGCACGGGCACCGAATCATCGGTCGTGGTGATCTGCCCGAATCCCTTGAGCACATCCGCGGTCTCGCGCCAGAAGGTCCGGTTGCCGGCCATGCACAGCAGAGTCGTGGAAATTTTCGATTTTAGATTCTCGATTTTCGATTGGGCGAGCAGTGTGTCCAGGGCTCCGGCCAGGATCGCGCGGGCTTGTTCCGGCCCCGCCTGGCTGGGATTGCAACCGGGGGCGAGCTGACGGGCGATGATTTCGCCGCGGGCATCGACGAGGATGCACTCGGTCTTCGTGCCGCCGCCATCAACGCCGATCTGGTAGGAATTGGTCACCACTAAACACACGAAAAACACGAAAGGCCGGCCAGCCCAAGGTTCTTTTCGTGACTTTGGGGCATTTCGTGGTGGCGCTACGCCAGTTGGCGGCTGAGGCGGCCCTTGTATTGCTTGCCGAGCTCGCGGTTGTATTCGATCGCGTTGGGCATGTTCTGGCTGCGGAGGATCGGCAGCGGGTGGCCGCCGGCCTTGAGCCAGGCGATGACCTCGAGCGAGAGCAGGTTGAGCAACGTCGCGCCGATGAACGTCGACGTCGGGCCCGCCATCACGCCATCGGCGACGGTCGTGATCGCGTCGCCGGGCACGCCGCCGTTGTCGAGCACGTAGTCGGCGATCTCGTGCAGCTTTTTGCGGTCGGGGTGCACGGTGGCGGCCGCCATCGACATCTCGACGCAGGTCAGGCCGACGACGTTCAGGCCTTTGTGCTCGGCGTAAAGGGCGACCTCGATGGGCGAGGAGTTTTTGCCGGAATTGGAAATGACGATGATGGTCTCGCCCGGCAGCAGGCCGTGGGCGCGGTCGTAGCGCTCGGCGAGCTTCGTGCCGTAGCCGACCATGTTCTCGATGAAGCCGCCGGTCGGGTCGAAGATGCCGCTGACGCAAACCAGGCCGCCGGCACGACCGATGATCTCGCGTGAAATGATCTCGCTGTGGCCGCTGCCGAAGGTGTGCAGCACGCCGCCCGCGGCGACGGATTCGCCGATGACGGCGCCGAGTTTTTTCAGCACGGGCGCATTTTGCGCGCAGGCGCGTTGCAGCATCGCGGTGGCGGTGGCGAGATAGGTGTCGGCGAGGGAGGACATGGTGGCGGGGGGAGGAGGCGGACGTAGGAAATCCAAATACGTCGTGTCGCGGCTGGCCACAGAATTCCTCGGAACGGATGCTCCGGCAGCGGAGCGCAAAGGATGGCGGGGCGGGGCAAAATATTATTGTCGATCCGCAAGCCGGGCTCAAGGTGTCGGCAGATGAAACTGCACTTCTGGCGGGCCGGCCTGTGCGGGCTGGCCGGGCTCGCACTGGCGCAGGTGCGGACGGACGGAACCCTGATCCCCGTGGAGGACTTCGCCCGCGCGCCGCAGTTCAGTGACGCAGCCTTGTCGCCGGATGGGGCGTGTCTTGGCTACGTTGTGCGGAAGGACGAGAATTCGGGCGTCGGGTTCCTCGATCTGGCGACCATGAAGGCCGAGGTTTTCTGGGCGCGCCACGATGCCGGGTATTACGGGACCAATGGCGTAAACTCTTTCCACTGGATCAGCGACGACCGGGTGTTGATCCACGCGTATCAGGGCATGACGGGGATCAACCGCGATGGCACCGGGGAAGTGCGGCTGCCGTATTTTTCCGACAGCATCATCTACAATTCCGGCCGGAATCCCAAGGAGGTGCTGGTGCAGAACTCGCCCGTGCTGGTCGGGAAGGCGCGTTTCTATCCGGAGATCATGCGGGTGGACATGGTCGGCGGCACGTTCCGGCGGGTGCAGGAAAAACGCGACGGAGTGAAATCCTGGCTGGCCGACGCGAAAGGGAATGTCCGCTTCGGTTACCTGACGGACGGAGTGCGGGCGCGGCTGATTTACCGCGACGGGCCGGAGCAGCCGTGGAGCCCGCCCATCGATTTTGGCGCGGACACGAAACTGTTTGGCTTTGCCGGACTCGCGGCCGACGACCGCACGCTCTATCTTTTCCGGCCGTCGCCGGCCGGGCTCAAGGCGCTCTACGCCTACGACGTGAAGGAGGGCACGACCACCGGGCCGCTGTTCCAGCACAAGAAATACGACGTGGAATCGGCGATCTTCTCGCCGCAACGCGACCGGTTGCTCGGGGTGCGCTACATCACCGAGGGTCCGCGGCAATACTGGTTCGAGCCGGAGCTGGCGAAACTGCAGAAAGAACTGGATGCGGCCCACCCGGATGTCGTGAACCTGATCGTGAGCATGGACCGGGAGATGCAGCGGCTGCTGGTCTTTTCCTCTTCGTCGCGCGAGTCCGGCTACTACACCTTGCTCGACCTCGGGGCGCACAAGTCGCACCTGATCGCCCTGACGCGGCCGTGGTTCAAGGCGGAGGACATGGCCGAGATGCATCCGGTCAAATGCGCGGCGCGCGACGGCCTGGAGCTCAACGGCTACCTGACGCTCCCGCCCGGACGCGGACAAAAAAATCTGCCGACCGTGGTGCTGGTGCATGGCGGACCGTATGGCGTGCGGGATGCGTGGGGGTTTGATCCGTTGGTGCAGTTCCTGGCCAACCGCGGTTACGCGGTGCTGCAGGTGAACTACCGCGGTTCGGGTGGCTACGGCGAAGCCTTCTACGACAAAGGCCGCAACGAGATCGGCGGGGCCATCGAGGACGACATTGTCGATATGACTCAATGGGCGGTGCAGCAGGGGGTCGCGGACCCGCACCGCCTGGCGGTCATGGGGGCGAGTTACGGCGGCTACAGCACGCTCGTGGCCCTGGCCCGGACCCCGGATCTGTTCCGCTGCGGGGTCGCCTGCATGGCGGTGTCCGACTGGATCGATTTGTATGAGGCGCGGGCCGACAGCGAAGATCAGGATGCGATCCGCTTCTGGACCGCCCGGATCGGCGACATCAAGGACGAGCAGCAGCGCCAGCACCTGTCCGCCGTGTCGCCCGTCAATCTGGCGGCGCAGATGAAGGCGCCGCTGTTCATCATGCACGGGGAGGAGGACCGCAACGTGCCCATCGGCCAGGCCAAGGCGATGGCTGCGGCCTTGAAAAAAGCGGGGCATCCGCCCGAGACCCTCTATCTGGAAGACACCGGCCACTGGTTTCCGCGGGACAAGCAGGGCGAGAAGTTCCTCACCAAACTCGAGGCGTTTCTCGCCGCGAACCTGAAAATCGATTGAACTGACCCATGAACCGACAAGTTTCCCACCTCCCTGGCGCGACGGCGCTGAAACTGTCCGCGCTTCTCATATGCGCCAGCACCTGGGCAGCGCAGTCTCCTGCGCCGAGAATTCCCGTGGAGGATTTTGCGCGACCGCCGGACATTTCCGCGGCGAAGCTGGCGCCGGACGGCAAGTTCATGGGCTACCTGTTCACGCACGAGGGACGGACGGAGGTTAGCTTCCTCAATATCGCAACGGGCAAGGCCCGCTACTACAACCCCGGGCGATCCATCATCGGCACCAATCTGCAGATGGCGGACTTCGTCTGGGTAAGCAACGAGCGGGTGGCGGTCCAGACCACGGCCTGGGGTCTGGTGTGGGCCGGGCTGGCGGCGGTCGACCGCACTTGCGACGGCTGGATGGGCCTGACCGGGGCGCCACGCTTTGAGTCGCTCAAGGCTTCCTCCGAGGTGTTGCACGCCTATGAGATAACCTATGCCTCGGGGCAGGATCCTGAGCGCATGCTATTGCTCGACCGGAATACCAACTATGGCGAACGCATCCTCTATCCGGACGTTCTCACGATCAATACGAAGACGGGAGCCTACCGGCAGGTGGTGAAAAATCCCGGCAACGTCATCCACTGGCTGACCGATTGGGACGGCACGGTGCGTTTCGGACTGATCTGGGACGGCAAAAAGTCGCGCCTGACCTATCGCGAAACTCCGGACGCGCCTTGGCAGAACATGCCCGAAACGGGCGATCCGGGATCGGAGCACTTCTTCATCGGCTTGGACCGGACGGGGCGAATCCTCCACGTGGGGCAGGCCGGCCTGAAAGGACGGTGGGCGATCTTCCCCTTTGATCTGGAGAAAAAGCAGGTGGGCGAACCGATCTTCGACCATGACGAATACGACATCGTGCCACCGGACTTTAACCCGTATTACGCCGGCGTGCCGCTGGCGGCGGCGGTGTATTCGCCCAAGGCGCGGGTGTTGCTCGGCGTCCGTTATGTGACCGAGGGCCCGCGCCAATATTGGTTCGATCCGGCCATGGCCAATCTGCAGAAGCAGATCGACGCGCTCCATCCGGATCTCACCAATCTGATCGTCAGCATGGATCGCGACGAGAACCGGCTGCTCGTGCTTTCCTGGTCGGACCGCGAGCCGGGATTCTATTCCCTCGTCGATCTCGCCAGCCAGAAGGTCAGCCCCCTCGGCCGACGCATGCCCTGGATCAAGCCGGAGCAGATGGCCGAGATGTTCCCGATCGCGTGCAAGGCGCGCGACGGTCTGTCCTTGCACGGCTACCTCACCGTGCCGCCGGGCAGCGGCATGAAAAACCTGCCGCTCGTCATGCTGGTGCATGGCGGGCCATGGGTGCGGGACGTCTGGGGCTTCGATCCTCTCGTGCAATTTCTGGCCAACCGCGGCTATGCCGTGCTCCAGATCAATTATCGCGGCTCGACCGGCTACGGCCTGGATTTCTCCGCCAAGGGCAATGGCCAGATCGGCGGTGCCATCCAGGACGACATCACCGACGCCGTCCGGTGGGCCATCAAGCAGGGCATCGCCGATGCCCGGCGCATTGCCATCATGGGCGCCAGCTATGGCGGTTACAGCACGCTCTTCGCGCTCGCCAAGACGCCCGAACTCTACCGCTGTGGCGTTGATATCGCGGGAGTGACCGACTGGCCGGAACTGCGGAAAAACCGCGACAAAGACGAATACAAGGTTTCCTACGCCTACTGGGAAAAGCGCGTGGGGGACATGCAGGACGAGAAAGTCATCCGGCAACTCACGGAGGCGTCGCCGGTGAATTTCGCCGGGCAGATCACGGCCCCCCTGCTTGTCGTCCACGGGAAGGAGGACAATGTCGTCCCGATCGTGCAGGCCAAGAAACTCGTCGAACTGCTGAAAACCCAGGGCCGCAAGCCGGAGACGCTCTATTTCGACGATCTCGGTCACTCCTTGCCGAATAACAAGCAAGGCGTCGAGTTCTACGCCAAGCTCGAGGCATTCCTCGCGGCCAACCTCGGCGCGAAGTAGCGGCGCGTGGTCAGCTCGCTTCCCAGCGGCCGAAAATGCCGCAGGGGAGGACTTTTCCGTCGCGCTGGATGGGCAGGCCGACCTCGCCGCCGGAGAGCCGGCCGCCGGCGCCGGACAGCAGTGCGGCGAGCAGGTTGACCACGACGGTGGGGGAGAGGCGGGCGGTGTAGGCGTTGATCAGGAAAAACAACGGCCGGTCGCTCAGCACCTGTTTGCACTCGTTGAGGAGCTCCCAGAGGTGGTCCTCGAGCTTCCACATTTCGCCGGTGCTGCCGCGGCCGTAGGTTGGCGGGTCCATGATGATGGCGTCGTATTTGCGGCCGCGCTTGATCTCGCGGCGGACGAACTTCAGGCAGTCGTCGGTGATGTAGCGCACGGGTGCGTCGGCGAGGCCGGAGAGCACGGCGTTCTCCTTGCACCATTTGACCATGCCCTCGGCGGCGTCGACGTGGCACACGCTGGCGCCGGCGGCCGCCGCGGCGACGGAGGCGGCGCCGGTGTAGCCGAAAAGGTTGAGCACGTTGACCTCGCGGCCGGCGGCCTTCGCGGCCTTGATGCGCGCGGTGAACCAGTCCCAGTTGACCGCCTGCTCGGGGAAGAGCCCGGTGTGCTTGAAGCTGGTCGGGTGGATCTTGAATTTCAGGTTGCCGTAGCGGACGGTCCAATGGTCGGGCAGCTTCTGGCGGTATTCCCATTTGCCGCCGCCGGTCTCGCTGCGGTGGTAGAAGCCGTCCCAGTTTTCCCAGCGGGCGGTGCCGCCGGTGCGCGGCCAGATGATCTGCGGATCGGGGCGCACCAGCGTGTAGGGGCCCCATTTCTCGTGCTTCATGCCCAGCCCGCAGTCGAGCAGCTGGTAGTCTTTCCAGCCGTCGGCGACGATCAGGCCCGGGCGTTCGATGTTCATGGCGTTAGGATTTGCCCGCGATTGCCGTGCTTGAACATGAAAAAAATCGCGCGTCGTCCGCCGCAGCGCCAAGGCGACTTCAGGAGGCCGTCGCGGGAGCCGGCCGCGGGATGATGATGGTGATGCGGGTGCCCACACCGAGCTCGGACTTGATCCAGAAGCGACCGCCGAAGCGCTTGGTGATGATGAAGGCCTTCGTCAGGCCGTAGCCACCGCCCATGGTGCGCACCTGCTGGACGTTGCTGCCGCGCCGGCCGAAGTGCACGACGGTCTGGATTTCGTCCGGCGGGATGCCACGGCCGGTGTCCTGGACGACAAAGCGCAATTCGGTTTCCGTCTCGTGCAGGCCGACGTTGATGGTGCCGCCGGGGGCGGTGTATTTGCGGGCGTTGGCGATCAGGTCGCGCATGACGTCCTTGAAAAACAGCGGCATGGCCACGGTGCGGGCGTTGGCGCTCTCGATCGCGAAACCGACGTAATAGTCGGTGGGCAGCTGCCGGGCCAGGTTGTAGATGATGTGGTAGCGGCCCTTGCTGTTTTTCTCGATGGCGGCGAAGACATCGAGGAAGTCTTCGTGCAACTCGTCCAAGGCATACTCGATCCACCGGCCCGGTTCGCCGGTCCGCGCTTTGGTTTCCTGCGCCCGCACCTCGAGGATGTGGATGACGCTGCGGATGTTGGCGAGGGATTCCTGTAATTCCGGATCGTCGGCCCGACCGGAATGCCGGGCGGTGGCCTGGGCGATCTCAGTCAGGACGATGTGCGCATCGCTCGGCAGGCGCGCGGCGAACTGCTGGGCGACGACCGGGTCGGTGAAGGAGGCCTTCACCCGGTTGCAGATGGCGAGGCCTTGTCGCAGCAAATCCGCGTCGTCGGCGAGATGCAGGCCGATGAGAATGAGTTCGCCTTGGAGAACGTTCAGGACGTTGAGCAGCGAGTGCATCTCGACCAGGGAGATCTCGCCGGGCTGCAACGAGGGGATGTCTGTGATTTCGATTTCCATGGGAGGGGAATAGGGGCCGACCATCTCTATGGAGGCCCTCCGCCATCGCCCCTGCAATCCCATATGCAACGTCCGGTCAACCGGGCTGGTTCGCCCGCGCGAGCTTGCCCTCGATTTCCGCCATCGTGGCGTGGAATTCCTTTTCCAGGTCGACATCGTAGAGCCTGGCCAGCACGAGCACGCTCCAGAGGCAGTCAGCCAGTTCATGACCGAGCTTGCGCTCGACATCGGCCATGGGCCGGGCGCCGTTCTTGGCCATGACGATCTTCATGAGATCGCCCACATCGCCGACGAATCCCTGCATGATGTCCTCGCGGGACCAGGCGCGTCCCGTGCGGTGTTGCTCATGCCGGGCGAAAGCTTGCCGGATTTGCATCGCGCGCTCGGTCAGTTGGGGGAGTTCCATGCGGGGAAGACAAAGCGGTCGGGTTTCGGTCGTCGAGCCCGGGCGCGCGGGAGATTAGCGGTTGCGACCGATAGCCGGCGATGCTTCCGTGGGCGCAGCATGAAACGCCTGATACCCCTCTTGGCGTGCCTGGGACTGGTGGCGGCTTGCACGCATCCTGCCGCAGCCCCCGCGAGCCCGCAGGTCAAGCTCACCCCGCAGGCCGACCGCGTGCGCGTCGAGATCGACGGCCGGCATTTCACCGACTACGTCTGGGGCGACGGTGCCTCGCGCCCGTATTGTTACCCGATCTTCGCGGCGGACGGAACGCCGCTCACCCGCGATTTTCCGATGAAACCGACGCCCGGGGAGGACACGGACCATCCCTGGCAACGTTCGCTGTGGTTTGCCCACAGCATGGTCAACGGCGTCGATTTCTGGAACGAGGGCACGGGCGACATCGGCCGTTCGCCGAAGGAAAAGGGCCGGACCGTGACCGAGGGCGCGGTGGAAATCGCGAGTGGCGCCACCGGGATCATCCGCACGCACGTCCGCTGGGTCGCGCCCGACGGCCGGCTCATTTGCACGGACGACCGGACGATCCGGTTTCACGCCACGGCGACCGGGCGCTTCATCGATTTTGAAGTGACCCTGCACGCTCCGCCCGAAACGCCGCTTCTGTTCGGCGACAACAAGGACGGGACCATGGCGCTGCGCGTGGCGCAATGGATGACGATGCCGCACAAATACAAGGGCAAGCTGCTGCCCGGCGACGGCCATATCGTCACGAGCACCGGGTTCCGCGATGCCGCCGCGTGGGGCCGGCGCGCCGCCTGGTGCGACTACCACGCGCCGCACAACGGCAAAGTCTACGGCGTGGCGATATTCGATTCGCCGCAGAATCTCCGCCACCCCACGTGGTGGATGGCGCGGGACTACGGGCTCTTCGGCGCCAATCCGTTCGGCCGGCACGATTTTGAAAACCTGAAGGACCAGCCGCACGCCGGCGACCACACCGTCCCCGCCGGCGGCAGCCTGACCCTGCGTTATCGATTCTATTTTCACGAAGGCGACGAAACCGCCGCCGGGGTGGCGGCCCAATACGCCGACTACGCCGCGGGGAAATGAATTTTCAATCCACGTCATGAATCTACTCACCCGCCGCGCCTTTCTCAAAACCTCCGCCTTGACCGCCGCCACCGTCGCCTGGAGTGCGCGTTCGTGGGGGCAGGTCGCCGGGGCGAACGGCGATGTCCGCGTCGCGGTGGCCGGACTCAACGGCCGCGGCAAGAACCACCTGACCAGCCTGCGCGCCCTGGCCGGGGTGCGGGTGGTGGCGCTGTGCGATCCCGACACGGCGGTGCTGGCCAAGGCGGCGGCGGCGCTCGGTAGTGGCGTGAAAACCTACACCGACATCCGCGAACTCCTGGCTTCGCGCGAGATTGACGCCCTCACGATCGCGACGCCCAACCACTGGCATTCTCTCATGGGCATTTGGGCCTGTCAGGCGGGCAAGGATGCTTACGTCGAGAAACCGATTTCGCACAACGTGTGGGAAGGCCGGCAGCTCGTGGCCGCGGCGGCGAAATACAATCGCGTGATCCAGGCGGGCGTGCAGATCCGCTCGGGCGTCGGTCTCATCGAGGCGGTGGACTGGGTGCGCGCGGGGAATCTCGGCAAGATCACGGCGGCGCGCGGGTTTTGTTACAAGCGCCGCGCAAGCATCGGCCGAACCACCGGGCCGCAGCCGGTGCCGGCCACGGTCAACTACGACCTCTGGTGCGGCCCCGCGCCCCTCGCGCCATTGCGCCGGGCGAGACTCCATTACGACTGGCATTGGCAGTATCCGACGGGCAACGGCGACGTGGGCAACCAGGGCATCCACCAGATGGACGTCGCGCGCTGGTTCCTCGGCGAGCCGGGGCTGCCGCGGCACACGCTCAGCGTCGGCGGCCGGCTCGGTTACGAGGACGACGGCGACACGCCCAACACGCAGGTGATCATCCACGACTACGCCACGGCGCCGCTGATCTTCGAGGTGCGCGGCCTGCCGGCGAAATTCGACGCGGTGCCTCCGACCAGCTCCGAACCCGGCGGGGCGGAAGCCGCGGCCGCGGCCTCCGGGACGATGGACAAATACCGCGGCGTTCGCGTTGGCAACGTGATCGATTGCGAGGGCGGCTACGTGGTCACCAACGCCTACTTTTCCGCCGAGGCCTACGATCAGGACGGCAAACTGCTGAAGGAATTCAAGGGGCGCGACGGGCACATGGCCAATTTCATCGACGTGGTGCGCAGCCGGAAAACCGCCGACCTGCGCGGACCCGTGGGCGAGGGCCATGTCTCCAGCGCGCTCTGTCACCTCGGCAACATTTCCCATCAGCTCGGTCACCTGACGCCGACGGGCGAAATGAAGGAGAAAATCCAAGGCGATGCCCCGCTCGCCGAGGCCTGCGGCCGCATGCTGGAGCATCTCGCCGCCAACCAGGTCGATCTCGGGAAAACGCCGCTGACGCTCGGAGCGCCTCTCGCGCTCGATCTGGCGGCGGAACGCTTCACCGGCGCCGGCGCCGCGGAAGCCAACGCGCTGCTCACCCGCGCCTACCGCGCCCCCTACACCGTGCCGCAATTGGCGTGATGGCTGATCCTCTATGGAAAATTTGCGGCTGTCATACCCTGAGCCGGCCCAGGCAATCCGGCCGATCAGAAAGCCCTAAGACTTTTGAAATGACCTACTTTGCTGTGCTTTTAGATTCAGAAGAAGAACGGCCATTCATGTCTTCGGTTTACGCGGATATGCTATAATGACCTATCTGATGAATCGTCAAACCAAGCCCCGGTTTCTGGTCCACTCTGTCGTCGGCGGTATCTTCGTGGTTATTTCAATGACTACGGAATGGCTCCTCATGTGGCCCAGTTCGCCTCTCCATCAGTATTTTCTCTTTCATGTCGAAGCCCCTAACCTGTGGCGGAAGATACATGCTCTGCCCTACATTTTGGCGATTCTGCTCGGTGATGCTCATCAGCCGAGTGGATTTGGCTACCTGACCGGGCTGACTGTCCAATGGTTCTCCTTGGGCGTGATTGCTGCTTATATTGCCAGTAAACTCAGCCGGAGTTTTTCGCCGTCCGACAAAGCCACGTGATGCCGGATCGGCCGCGTCACTGGAAGGAATAGCCGTTGTTGAAGGCGATGTAGAGGTCCAGATGGTCCTGCATCCCACGCACACACTTGCTGGCCGACCAGGTGCGCCGCGCCAACCGGGAAACATCAGCCCGGAGCTTGGCGCAGGTGTGGTTCAGCCGAAACAGGGGATCTCGCGCCCCGTGCGCGGTTACGCGGCTCACGTAAGGCTTGTGAACGGCGTGCGGCATAGCGCCCTTGATCAGGCCAGCATACGCGATCTTACCGTCTGTCGCCACGGTGATCCGCGGCTTCGCCACCGCCTTGATGTCATTCATGACATCGCGACACGCCATAGGCCGGGTATCCAGCCGCCAGCCATAGACCTTCTGACTCAACGCGGCCATGTGACCGTGGCAGTTCATGTTCGCCACCTTCGCTCCGATGATCTCTCCGGTCTTCGGACGGACCGCCAGGGCGATTGAGAGCGGCTTCAGCTTGGAGTGCTCGATAGTCTCCATCTCGTCGAACTGAACGTAGGAGGTTTTGAGCTGCCCCGAGGCCAACGCCGTTCGGTGGGCTTGGCGGGCTCGCCCGGCCAACCAGGCGAACTTCCGGGCGACCGTCACCTTGTTCACACCCATGACAATGGCGGCCCGTCGCTGGGTTACCCCCGAACTGAGTAGGTTGCCCAGCGTCTCGTTGACCTGGGGCTTGTGCTGCCGGTAGGTGGGGCTGAACCGGCGCGAGCTGAAGGTCTTCCTGCATGCCTTACACTGGTAGCGAGGGACCTGCTGGCGGTCGTGCTTCGTTTTGTAGCTGCCCCGGTTGATGAAGAAGTCGGCCGGCGGGGTCTGATGGTGCTGGCAGGCTGGATTCAGACAACGCGGTGGTCGCGAAAACATGGCCAGATTACCAGCCAAAGTATCCGGCGCAGCGAGCTATTGGCGGCCTATAGAGTGAGTATCAGCAACTGGCGCACACCAAAGTAGGTCACTTCTTAAGACTTTGTATCTTTAAGCTCGCGGCGAAGCCGCCGGGCCGGGCGCAGGCGCTCCGGGAGTCGGCCGGCAGAGTTGCGGGTCGGCTCCCGGAGGCCGGTCCTCAGGCTTTGCTGTTTCGGATCCTGGCGACGGTTTCGAGTGTCAGCGGCTGGCCACCGATGCCCCAGAGACCTTCGGGGACCTCGTTGATCTTCACCCATGTCACGTTGCGGAACGGCTCGCCTTCGATGGCGACCATCACATTCGTGATATCGGCAATGATCTTCTTCTTTTGTTCCGGAGTGAAGACCTTCTCCAGGACCTCTACGTTTATGAGTGGCATGTTGTTTTCTGCTATCGGTTGGTGTTGCCGGGAGTTTCTGTCCCGATGAGGGCGCAACTTTAGCGCGTTTGGTCGTTGCCAACCACAACACAGAATGTTGCAACCGGCTGCGGTCCGCCTTGGACCGTCTCCCATGCGCCGACTCCGATACGGACAACTCTGTCCCATTGCCAAGGCCGCCGAGGTGCTCGGCGAACGCTGGACGATCCTGATCATCCGCGAGCTCCTGCTCGGCAACTCACGCTACAGCGGGTTGCAGCGCGCGCTGTCGCAGCTATCGCCCACGCTGCTGACCCGGCGCCTCAAACAGCTGCAAGACTGCGGGCTCGTGCAGCGCGAGCCGGTCGCCGGCCGGGCGCGCGCGGAATACCGGCTGTCGGCGGCGGGCCGGGAACTGGAGCCCGTGCTGTTCAGACTCGGGGAGTGGGGCATGAAATGGGCGCGCGGCCAGATGCGCGCCGACGAACTCGATGTCCAGATGCTCATGGTGGAGTTCAGTCGCCGTCTTGATACCACACTCCTGCCGACCCGACGCACCGTGCTGGAGTTTGTGCTTCCCGGCCTGCCGAAGTTCGGTCGCTGGTGGATCGTGATCGAGGCGGACCGCACGCGCGAACTGTGCTCGAATCATCCGGGGGTCGAGGCGACGCTCGTGCTCCGCCTCGACCTCCGCACGCTGGGCGAAATCTGGACCGGCGACACGACCATTGCAAAGGCCCGAAAGAACGACCGTCTCCGGGTCACCGGCGATCCTGCCCTGGCCCGCACACTGTCCACCTGGCTGCGTCCCAGCGCGCTCGCGCACATTCGGCCGGCGCCGGCACCGTTGTCGGTCTGAACGCGGAGGGGCTTATGTCCCGTAGAGCCGGTCGCCGAAGTCGCCGAGGCCGGGGAGGATGTATTTGCGGTCGTTGAGCGCGCGGTCGAGGGCGGCCGTGTGGATCGGCACCTCGGGATGCGCCTTTTGCATCGTGGCCACGCCCTCGGGCGAGGCGACGATGCAGACAAAAACGATCTCTTTGGCGCCGGCCGCTTTGACGACAGTGACCGCCTGCGCGGCCGAGCCGCCGGTGGCGAGCATCGGATCGACGATCAAGACGCGCGAGCCGTCGAGCGGCGGGAGTTTGCAATAATAACTGCGCGCCACGGCGGTTTGGTGATCACGCTCGAGACCGACATAGCCGACGGACACGTCCGGAAAAGCGTCATGAAACGGCTGCAGCATGCCGAGGCCCGCGCGCAGGATTGGCACGACGACCAGATGCTTGGCCAGCACGCGCCCGGTCGTGGGCTCCATGGGGGTCGTGATGGCCTTCTCCTCGGTGGCGAGGTCGCGCGTGGCCTCGAGCGCGAGCAGGAGCGAGATCTGGTAGCTGAGGGTGCGGAACAGGGCGGGCTTCGTGGTCTTGTCGCGCAGATGCGTCAGCACGTGGGCGCCGAGCGGATGTTGCAGGAGGTGGAGTGGCATATCGGATTTTCGATTTTTGATTGGCGATTTTCGATTCCAGAGATCCGCGGGCGCTTGCACCGATAGTGGGAACCGGGACGAGGAACGAGAACGAATTCTACGGCTGCAGCACCAGCGTGTGTTGCGTGGGACCGGGGAGCAGCGGCGTGGCTTCGCCCTTGGCCCAGGCGGCGTGGCCGGCGCGGTAATAGGGCGACATCGGGTGGCCGCTCTGTCCGCCGGGCATGTGGAAAATGCCCTCGGCTTCGTGGCCGGGCGAGACGACGAACCGCTCCGATTGCCCGAAGGTCGGGCTTTGCACGCGCGGCATGTCGCTGTCGCCGGGCAGGGGCTGCGCGGGCATGGCGAGCAGGCGCGCCAGCGGGCCGGGCAGGAAGCTCCCGAAGGGATGCTGCATCGAAAGCGTGTTGCGTGCGCCCCAGGTGAAATGTGCGGCGGACAGGCCGGTTTGCTCGACATCCGCCAGCACGTCGTCCGCCGCGGCGAGGAGGAGCGAGCGCCAGGTCTGGTGCGCGGGATTGAGCAGGCGCGCCGGTTGCTCGTGCACCAATTGCCAGAGGGCGTCCTCATACATGAAGCTCCGGTAGCTGAACTGGGCGTAGTTCTCGCGGGCCCCGTCGCTGAACGGTGCCAACGCCCGATCGGCGACGTGGAGGCGGAACGCGCGCACCAGCCGGTAGGCGACGGAGTCGATGCTGGCGTGGCCGTTCCATTGGCGCAGGGCGTCGCGGATTTCCGTGCGCGCAGGCTTCTGCGCGAGGGCGGCGTCATCGAGGGTTTCGAGAAAGAAATTCTGCCAGCGGGCCAGATAGAGCGCGCGGTCGTCAAGCTGGATGGCCAGCAGGTCGGCGGGGACGGCTTTCTTGCCGGTGCGGATGAGGGCCAGCAGGTCGTCGCGAATCTGCCGGGCGCGCGGGCCGTCGTCGTAGCCGCTGTCGCCGAGTTTGGCGTAAGCTTCGCCGCCGACCGCGCGGTTGTTGCCCGACCAGAGAATCCCGTCCGGAGGGTTGGCGATGGTGGGAGTGTCTTCCGGTTTCACCCAGCCGGCCCAATGGCGGTCGCCGTAAGCCCACGAGACGGGCAGGCGGCCGTCAAAACCGGTGCGGACCGGCAGCTTGCCCAGCACGGTCCACGCGATGTGGCCGGCGTCGTCGGCGATGAGCATGTTTTCGTTGGCGAATCCGGCGCGGTGGGCGAGCTCGACGGCGGCGGCCGCGGTGGTGGTGGTTTCCATTTCCAGGAAATGAAGGTTGGTCGCCGCGGGATCGTGGGCCGACCAGCGGAGGGCGAAGTAGCGGCCGTCCACCGGGCCGCCGATGATCGGGCCCCAGTCGGTCCAGCGCGCGAGGTAGGTGACGGGCTTGCCGTTCTTGACGCGGATCTCCTCGGGACGCTCCGCGATCTCCTTCCAGCCCTCCGGGGTGCGGTAGTAATGCTGGGCGATGGCCTCGGTTTCCACCAGCACGACGTCCGTGGTGTCCACATAGGCGTCGGTGAAGCTCCAGGCGACGTGGCCGTTGCTGCCGGCCACGGTGAACGGAATGCCCGGGAGGGTGACGCCCGCCACGCGGTGCGGGCCGGCGTCGTCCCGCCATTGCAGCACGGTGCGATACCAGGTGTTGGGCACGCGGAGGTCGAGATGCATGTCGCCCGCGAGCAGCGCGGCGCCGGTCGCGGTGTGCGCGCCGTCGACGGCAAAGGCGTTGGAACCGACGACGCGTTTGGAATCCGGTTCGGTGGGGGGGAGTGCGGCCGAGCCGGATTCCTCCGGCGCTTTGAAGCGCAGCGGCGGCAGCGGGGCGGGCGCGAAGGTGCTGCCGTCGAGCGCGGCGTCCCACGAGTTGCCGCGCGGCGCGAGAAAATCCAGGGCGGCCGTGCCGGCGGAGCGGCGGAGGGCGTCGCGATTCAGTTCGAAGGCGCCCTTGTAGTCCTGCAGATCGAACCACAGGGCGTAGATGCACAACACCGAATCCTCTTCGCGCCAGGGTTGTGGCGGCGTGCGGAGGACAAGGTATTCCCACGGAATCTGGCGGAGCGCGGCGAGGCCGGCGTTCACGCCCTGGGTGTAGGCCTGGAGCATCCCCCGTTCGGCGGGCGTGGCCTGCGCCAGCACCTTTTCCGCGAGCCGGCGGAAGCCATGCAGGCGCGCACTTTTGTCGAACTCGACCGCGGCGGCGCCGAACAGCTCCGATAATTCCCCCGCGCCGCGCCGGCGCAGCAGGTCCATCTGGAAATAGCGGTCCTGGGCGTGGAGGAAACCCGTGGCCCGGGCGACGTCGAGGCGGGTCACGCCCGTGACGGTCGGCACGCCGAGAGCGTCGCGCTCGATCTTCACCGGCGCGCCGAGACCGGCGAGGGCGCGGGCGCCGTCGAGTTGCGGCAGACTGCCGCGCATCATCCACCAACCCCAGCCGGCGGCCGCGGCGACAATCGCCAGCAGGATGCCGAGCACGGCCAGCAGGAGTCGTGAGCTGATACGCAGCAGCGGCATGGCGGTTACTTCAGCCAGGCCTGGCTCACGACGGGATCGCGGCCCTCGTCGAAATCGAGGTAGTCGAACATGGTCATGATGGGCGCGCCCTCGAGGGAGGACTCCTTGATGCGCTTGGCCAGAATCTCGGCACCGACGTCGCGCCAGCCGCGCTTCATCATGAAGCCGTTCCAGATTTCGCATTCCTCGTCAGTGCGCGCGCCGCCGCGCTCATGAGCCCAGGCGAGGATTTCCTCGTCGGCGCCGCCCTGCAAGGTGCGGGCCTTGAGCTCGTCGTAGTTGATGCGCAGAAAATTGCAGCAGCGGCCGTCGAATCCCTTGCCGAGATTGGCGGCATAATCGGCGACCGGCAGCCGGCCGGCGGCGTGGAGGCGGATCTTGTCGAGCATGCGGCCGAAGTAAACGAGACGGCTGACCTTGACGTAGGGACTGCGGAGACCGGGGACTTGGGCCATTTTTCGATTTTGGATTGAGGATTTGGGCTGGCGGAAAGGACGGGCCGCGAGGTGGCGGCGGTCGGACAGCTAAAATCGAAAATCGGAAATCCCCAATCAAAAATTCCCTCACTCGCGCAGGTAGTAGGCGAGGGTGGCCAGCAGCCCGAGCAGGAAGGTCGGCGCGTTGATCCAAAGCTGGTGGAACGGCACGGCGTAGTGGTGCACGGCCCAAATAACCGCGACGTGCTTGAGCGCGATGAGACCCCAGCAGAGCAGAATGAGTTTTTCGACGCGCGGATTGCGCGGCACCCGCGAGCGGACGTTCACCTCCGCGATGAAAGCGCGGTCGTAATCCGCCGGCGGCCGGCGCAGGCGGAGTCGGAAGAGATCGGCGAACATGGTCGAACAAGCTAGCCAGTCCGGGCCAAAAGAAAAGGCGGGTGCGCGGGTTTTCCCATCGGCGGCCACCCGCCGCATGCTTCCGGATCAGGCGCGCCGCCGACGGCGCAGCGCCGCAAGCCCGAGCAGGCCCGCGCCGGTGGCGAGCAGCGCCCACGTCGATGGCTCGGGCACGGCGGTGAAATTCAGGTAGAGATGGTTGGAATCGGCCGTGATGCTGAACTCCGAAGCCGGGATGAGCCCGTTCTGGAATTTCGTGGCGTCGAAGGCGAAGTTTGCCGCGTTGAACCCGGTGATGCCGCCGCTGGCGGTGACGATCAGCAGGCTGTAGGCGTTGCCCCAGACGATCGCGTTGGAATAATTGCTGTTGTTGGTCGCGCCGATCGATTCGAGGTCGAAGACAAAACCGGCGAGGCTGATCGAGGTCAGATCGAGGCTGCCGGTGATGAAGAGGGTGCCGAAACCTTCCGTTGCAGCGGGATCCTCCACGGCCAGGGCGAACTGGCCGCCGGTGGCAAAGGCGACGTTGGTGTCGAGCGTGAGCTTGCCCGGGATGGTGCCGTCACCGGGGATGCCGGGGAAAACCATCTGGTTGGCGCCAAAAGTGATTCTCCCGGCGGTTTGCCCGGTGCCGGAAACGCTCGAGGGGGCGAACGTGCCGATGCCGGCCAGGGCACCGGTGTTGAAGACGAGCGGATTCGTCAGGGTGACGCCGGTGTTCAGCGCCACGCCGCCGTCGGTGGCGTTGACCGTGATGCTGCCCGTGCCGACGGAATTGCTCTGGCCGATGCCGAGGGCCGACTGGCCGTTGACGGTGATATTGCCGCTGAAGGACGGGCTGGAGCCGTAAAGATAGAAGAATTCGGTGCCGGCGTTGGCGTCGACGGTGCCGGTGAGGGTCAGGTGCGTGGTGTTGTCGCCGACCAACGCGCCGCCGAAATCAAAGTCGTAGTCGCCGTGGCCCTGGCCCCCGACCGTGCCGTTGGTGTCGGTGGTGTTCACCGTCAGGTTCGTGCCGGGGCTGAGGTTGATGGTGGCGCCGCCGCCGTCGCCATTCGCGAGACCGTAGACAACGGGGTTGGCGCTGGTGAAGGCCACGGTGCCGCCGGAACCGGGCAGCTCGATCTGGGCGTGGCCGGCGGCGTTGTCCGACGCGAAGGTCATGGTGCCGTTCTGAACCATGAAGGTGCCATAGAATCCGCTGTTGTTGCCGGCGACGGTGACGTTGACCGGCGAGGTGTTGTTCAGGGCGAGGAGACCCTGGCCGACATCGTTCTGGGTATTGATGGCGGTGCGGTCGGGGCCGGAGATGCTGCCGGAGAGCGTGAAGTCATGGCTGCCCGTCAGATTCAGCATGGGAGTGTAGCCGTTGTTCGGGGTGGCCTGGCCAAAGACGATGGCGTTGGCCAGGTTCACGCTGGCGCCGCCGGTGGACAGGGCCAGCACGCCGCCCTGGGGCCGCAAGGTGATGGGGCCGGTGCCAAAGGCGCTGCTGCTGCCGGCGACGAGGCTGAGGTTGCCGTGATTGTTGACGGCGGTCCCGCCGGAGTAGGTGTTCGTGCCATTGAGGATGACGGTGCCGTCGGAGTAGGCGGGGGTGCCGCTCGGAGAACCGAGCGTGACCCCGAGCGCGGAGGCGGTGTCGGCGAGGGTGCTGTTGACCGTCAGGGTGCCGCCGCTGGCGGCGGTGAACCGGAGGGTGTTGGCGCCGTGGTTGGCATTGGTCACGCTGGTCGGCGTGATGGTGCCGCTGAGGACGGCGGCGCTGTTGGTGCCGATGAAGACGCCGTCGTTGAAACCGGTGAGGTCGAGATTGGTGACGGTGGTGGGCGAGGCGGCGTTGGTGGAATCGAAACCGATGATGCCCCACGTGCCGGTCTTGTTGAATTTGTTGAAGAGACCGACGCCCGCCTCGGCCAGGCCGCCGGTCGAGGCCGCGCCGTTGACCGCGGTGCCGCCGAGAGTCGCGTTGGTGAAGCCAATATAACTGTTGCCGGCGTTGGTGGAGCTGCCGTCGGCCAGCAGCGAGCCGGAGACGGGGAGGGCGTTCGCGCCGTCGAAGACGATGATGCCGTTGCTGGCAGTGGTGCCGCCGGAGTAGGTGTTGGCGCCCTGGAGGAACAATTGCAGCGGAAAGGCGCCCTGGCTCTCGGCGCGGAGAGCCGTGATGACGTTCGGCTGATCGGCCAGGCCGGTCTGGACATACAGGCGGCCGCCGCCGTTGCCGAAGTGGTAGACGTTTGCGAGCTGCGGTTTGAGAATGCCGGTGAAGATCAGGCTGGTCGCGGTGCCGAACCGGATGCCCATGTTGCCCGTGGTGGTGAAGGAGGACAGGTCGACGTTGTCGCTGAAAGTATGCGGGGTGGAATCGGGGGCATTGGTGCCGTTGAGGGAGTCGACGCCGACCGCGCCGGAGGAGGCGGCGTTGAACTTCGTCAGGAAGGAGTTGAAGCTGCCCGCGGTCGACACGGCGGTGTCCGCGATGCCGATGTAACCGGAGGCGCCGGCGGTGTTGAGGAGGCCGGACTGGAGGGTGCCGGTGCCCGGAATCGCGTTGGCGTTGGCGAAAATCAGGGTGCCCTGCTGGCTGAACGAGGTGCCGGTGACGAAGCCGACGTGGGTGCCGCCGGTGTAGGCGCCGCCGGTGTTGTTACCCGCGAGGACGACGATGCCCGGGCCGGTGATGTTGAGGCTGGTGCCGTTGGAAAACTCCCCGATGGTGCCGGTGAAGATGATGGGCTGACGGGTGCGCGGGCCGGCGAGGGGCCACGAACCGGTGTCGCCCGGGAACTGGGCCGGGATGTTGGGGTTCGCGGTCTGAGCGTTGATCGTCGTGTGGTTATAGAGCAGGACGTTGCCGCTCAGGGTCAGGGGGGCGGCCCACGCCTTGAAACTGACCGGGGTGAACACGCCGTTGTTGTTGCCACTGGGGAGCGGGCCGGTGTTCAGCAGGAGGTTATTCGCGAGGGTGGTGGCATTGTGCGTGATGAGCTGCCCGCCGTTGACGAATGTGATGTTGCCGGAGCCCAGATTGCCGCCCGCCCACACGGCCACGATCGGAAGGAAATTGGGCACGGTGGAATTGCCGAGGGTGATGGCGCCGGAATAGCCGGCATTGGCGTTGGCGGTGGCATTGGCGACCAACAAGGCGGCAGAATTGTAGTTGCTGCTGCCGGTGAGCGTCAGGCCGCCGCTGCCGGCGAGGACGCCGTGGATAATGACATTGCCGCCGCCGCTGCCCAGATTCCAGGTCTGCGTGCCGGTGAGATTGAGGGTGATGCCCGAATCAAAATCGATGTTGGTGAAGCCATTGTTGGTATTGCTCGTGGTGATGCCGCCCGATCCGAGGCTCAGCGTGGTGCTGCCCGACTGGGGCACGAACAGAAACCGGTTGTCCGAGACAAAGCTCGCCGAATTGATGCTGAAGTTCGGCGCCGGGATCTTGATGAACTCCGACACATGGTCGGCGAACACCAGATTGGCCGTGCCATCGTTCGGCGGCGCCACCTGGTTCTTCCAACCGTTGCCGATGCCGGTCCAGGTGTAGCTGACGGCCACACCCGCGGATACTCCGACGGCCGAACCCAACAAGGCAACGCCCAGGGCCAGCGAAAAGATGCGTTTCATGCGCGCGTAGGTTGACCGTTCAAAACGGCGACTCAACGCCAATTCGTTTGCCACGTCCTCCGGCCCTGGGGCCGATCTACCCCAGGATCGTCAACACGATGCCGATGAGCACGCCGAGGACGGCGGGGAGTTTGGCGAGGCCGTGCTGTTCCTTGAAAATAAACAGCCCGCCCGCGAACGCTACGAGCACGCTGCCCCGCCGGAGACTGGAGACGAGCGAGACCAAGGCGTCGGGGTTGCGCAAGGCGTCGAAATACACGAAGTCGGCCACCAGCAGGAAGAGCGACACCGCGAGGATGCTCCACCGCCAGTGGAAGACATGGCGCGGCCACAAGCGCAGTTTCCAGCCCACGGCCAGCGGCAGAAACAGCGCCGCCAAATAGATCGAAAACCAGCATTGCACCGTGGCGGCGCTGAACCCGGCGCGCCCGAGCAGGAACTTGTCGTAAAGGCCGCTGATCGCCCCGAGCAACGTGCCGGCGAGGAGAAAGCCGAACCACTTGTCGCGATGAAAATGGATGCCCTCGCGCCGGCCGGCGAAGGACAGCAGGACGAACGAGCCGAGCGTGATGACGACGCCGAGGCCCTCGAGCCACGTGGGCCGTTCGCCCAGCACCAACATCGCGCCGAAGAGCGTCCACACCGGGCCGGTGGCGCGCACGGGCGAAGCCAGCGACATGGGCAGGTGTTTGATCGCGAAATAACTGCAGACCCACGAGGCGGCGACGATGGCGGACTTGAGCAGCAGCAGGACGTGCTGGTGTGGCGTCAAGCCGGCGACGTGCAGCCCGGCGGGAAGCTGGCCGGGCGCGAACGCCGCCACCGCGAGCAGGCCGCACCAGACCGAGGCACTGCAGACATTGGCCAGGAAGAGAACGGGCAGCACGGCGTTGTCGCGCACGGCGTGCTTGGTGCTCAATTCATAGCACCCGAGGAAGCAGGCGGAGAGGAGACTGGCGACGATCCAATGCATGCAAACATCGAGCAGTGACCGCCTCCGCTCCCGGTCGCAAGACCGTAGCCCGGCCGCCCGGGCACCGGCCGGACTTCAGAATGGTGCGGCCGCGTTTAGCCGCGCTTGCCGGTCTCCGGCGGAGGGGAAAACACCTGGACGCTACGCAGGGCCTTGAGACCATACAGGTCGGTGCCGCCGAGCAGATAGATTTTTCCCTCATGCACGACGGTGGCGGCATACTGCACCCGCTCATAAGGCAACGGGTGAACCCCGGACACCTTCTGCATCAAGTCGTAGGTCATGATCCGGTCGGTCGCGCCTTCCGATCCAAACAGGTAAAGTTCGTGTCCGAGAAAGACGACCGAACTGGGATCGACCTTCTCCAGCAAAGGGGGCAACCGCCGCCAGACCTTGCCGGCGGGGAAAAAGGATTCGACCTCGGTCAGACCGGAGTGCTGGCGGAGGCCGCCCGCCACAACGATAAAGTCGCCCACCGCCGCGGCATAGGATTGGCGCGGCGTGGGCATGTTGATGCCGGCCGACCACCGACCGGTTCCGGAGTCAAAGACCTCGGTGGTGTTGGTGGTTGAGTATTGGCCGCCGCGGGAACGCAATCCGCCGATGACATAGATCTTGCCCTGGATGGCCGCACAGGAAAACCGGGCTTTCGCCACCGGCATGGACGGAGCCAGCGAAACACGGCCGGTGGCCGGATCGATCACCTCCATGGTGTGCTCCAATGGATTCAGGGCCGAGCGGGACGGAGGCCGCATGAAGGCGCCGGCGTAACTCTCGCCTTCTCCGGCGCGGGTCATTGCTTCGACGAAGCCTCCATCGCCTCCCGGGCCGTCGAAGATCGGATCACCGTCGGCATCCTCGGGCCGCGCCGGCACGTAGCTGCTGCCGCCGAGCACATAAATTTTCCCCGCGACCACCACGGCGCGATGATGGCGGCGCGCCACCTTGAGCCGGGCAAACTGCTCGGACTTGCCGGTCCTGGGGTCAAACCGCTCGATGCTGTCGAGTGGCGTCCCGGCGTCATTACTGCCACCGATGATGTAGATGTAGTCACCGAGCGAAACGGCCGCCGCCCCATAGCGCGCTTCCTTCAATTCGTAGCGCGCCTCCTTCTTCAACGGCGTGCGGGCGGTCACCGTGAGGGGATTCAACTCCACCGGTGCGGCAGGGTCGGCTGATGGCGCACCCTGCAAGGTTGCGAGCAGGCACAAGGCCGGCACCAGACGAAGCCCAGTGGTCATGATGCATGACTATCCCCGCCTGAAACCCGGTCAAGGGTCACGATCTCACGCCAGCTTCGCGCAGGCGGCGTGGCGCGGACAGGTGACGAGGTGGTCGTTGACCATGCCGGTGGCCTGCATGAAGGCGTAACAGATCGTCGTGCCGACAAATTTGAAACCGCGCGTCTTCAGATCGCGGCTCATCGCGTCGGATTCCGCGGTGCTGACCGGAATCTGCGCGGATTGGGTGAACCGGTGCTGGATGGGCCGGCCGCCGACAAATTGCCAGACATACCGGTCGAACGAGCCTAACTCCTCCCGCACGGCGAGAAACGCCCGGGCGTTGAGCACGGAGGCCTCCACCTTCAGGCGGTTGCGCACGATGCCGGGATCGGCCAGCAACCGCGCTTTGCGCCGGGTGTCGAAACGGGCGACCTTGGCGGCGTCGAAATCATCGTAAGCCCGGCGGTAGTTTCCGCGCTTTTTCAAGATGGTGGACCAGCTCAGGCCGGCCTGCGCCCCCTCGAGGATCAGCATCTCGAACAGATGTCGGACATCGTGCGAGGGCACGCCCCACTCGGTGTCATGATAGTGGTGGTGGAGTTCGGCTTCGGCCCAGGGACAGCGGTTTTTCATTTTCGGATGCTAACATGAGGAACTGACAACCCTGTGTCAGCAGACTTGCGCGCGTCGCCGGACCTGTTTTAGCTTCCGCCCCTTATGGGACGCCAATGGCTTCATGCGAAACGTGCGATCGTCAACCTGAAGAAGGGCCAGACGGTCGGCAAGCTGGTCAAGGAAATCACCGTGGCCGCCAAACTCGGCGGCGGCGACCCGGCCGGCAACGCCCGGCTCAGCGCCGTGCTGGAAAAGGCCCGGAAGGCCAACGTGACCCGCGAGGCCATCGAGCGCGCCATCGCCAAGGGCACGGGCACCGGCGGCGACAAGATCGTGATGGATCACGTCGTCTACGAGGGCTACGCGCCGCACAAGGTGCCGGTGATCGTGGAAGTCTACACCGACAACCAACAGCGCACGGCGCCGGAAATCCGCGTGCTTTTCAAAAAGGGCGTGCTTGGCGCGGGCGGCAGCAACAAGTTCCTGTTCGACCACGTCGGCCTCGTCGAGGCCCACACGGCCGACGCAGGGGCCGACCTTGAGGGCGCGGCGATCGAAGCCGGCGCCAACGATTTCAGTCCGCTGTCCCACACCCAGAACGACGACATCCCCGAGGGAGCCACGGGCGCGCGTTTCGTCACCGACCGCACGGCGGTGCATGCGGTCTCCGGCTGGCTCAAGCAGCACGGCTGGCACGTCGTCACGAGCGAGATCGGCTACGTGGCCAAGCAGTTTCCCGAGCTCGATGACGCCGGTCGCGCCGAGGTCGGGGAGTTCCTGCAGGCACTTGAGGATCACGACGACGTGCAGCGCGTCTGGGCGGCGGTGAAGTAGACCTGCGGGGCTGCCCAAAAAAACGCCGGCTGTGAAAGCCGGCGTCGAGGGGAGAAAAAAGCAACGGTAACGTTACTTCTTTTTCTTCTTAGCGACTTTCTTCTTAGCAGGTTTTTTCTTGGCCATGCGGCAGTGTCGTAAAATTTTCGCACAGTTGCACGAAAAATTTTCCGCTTCACGCAGATTTTTTTCGCGCGCAGAAAACCGCATCGCGCGCACGCGCGGGAGAATTTCTCGCGAAAAAATTTCCGTCAGCGCCGGTAAAGCTGCGCGAGTTCGCGCAAATAATCCGCGGTCGCGCCGGAGATTTTTTCCAGATCCGCGGCGCGCACGCGCCACTGCCAGTTGCCGCCGGCCTGCGCCGGCGTGTTGAAGCGCGCGGCCGAGCCGAGCGACAGGAGGTCGGGCAGCGTGACGATCGCGAGCCGCGCGACGTTCGCGTAGGCGACGCGGATGAAATCCCATGCGATGTCGGCGCCGGAGATCCGCAGGTAGCGGCGCACGTGGTCGCGTTCCTTTTCGGGCGCGGCCTGATACCAGCCGAGCGTGGTGTCGTTGTCGTGCGTGCCGGCGTAGACGACGGTGTTGGGCACCGCGTTGTGCGGCAGGTAGCTGTTCTTGGCGTCGCCGCCCCAGGCAAACTGCAGGACGCTCATGCCGGGAAGACCGGTGTCCGCGCGCAGCCGGAGGACGGAATCGGTGAGCACGCCGAGATCCTCGGCGATGATGCGTGCGCCCGGCAGGGCGGCGCGGAAGGCGCGGAACAGATCGAGGCCCGGGCCGGCCACCCACGCGCCGGTGCGCGCCGTCGTGGCGGGCGCGGGGATGCGCCAGTAGGCGTCGAACCCGCGGAAGTGGTCGATGCGCACGATGTCGCACATCGCAAACGAGGCGCGCAGGCGCGCGAGCCACCACGCGTAGCCGTCGGCCTGGTGGGCCGGCCAACGGTAGAGCGGGTTGCCCCAGAGCTGGCCGTCGGCGGAGAAATAATCCGGCGGGACGCCGGCGACGGCGAGCGGGTGGAAGGTTTGCGGATCGAGTTCGAACAACTCCGGGTTGGCCCAGGCGTCGGCGGAGTCCGCGGCGACGAAGATGGGCAGGTCGCCAATGATCTCGATGCCGCGGGTGCGGGCGGCGGCGCGCACCAGTTCCCATTGGCCGAAGAAAAGATACTGGGCGAACTGGACGCACGCGATGGCGTCGGCGAGCTGGCGGCGCAGCGGGGATTTGTTCGCGCACCGGTGATCGCGGATTTCCGCGGGCCAATCCCACCACGCAGCGCCGTTGAAGTGGTCCTTGAGCGCGCGGTAATAGGCGTAGGCGTCGAGCCACGAGGCGTGGGTCCGGCAAAAGGCGGCGAAATCGCCGTAGGGCAGGGCGGGGGACTTTTGCTTGAAGCGCTGGTAGGCGGTTTCGAGCAGGGCGGGCTTCAGTTGGTAGAGCGCGCCGTAGTCGGTGCGCTCCGTCGGCAGCGCGGCCAGCCCGGCCAGATCGGTCGGCGTCAGCAGGCCGGGGCCGACGAGCGCCGCGAGATCGATGAGGTAGGGGTTGCCGGCGAAGGCGGAGAAACATTGATAGGGCGAATCGCCGTAGCCGGTCGGACCGAGCGGGCAGACCTGCCAGTATTTCATGCCCGCGGCCTGGAGGAAATCGAGGAACCGCACGGCGTGGGCGTCGAACACACCGCAACCCTGCTCGCCCGGGAGACTGGTGGGATGCAACAGCACGCCGGCGCCGCGTTCCTGTAGCCAGTCGAAGAGCGGCGCGGCGGGGGGCTTGGAGGAAGAGGGAAGTTTTTTGCGGACGGGCATGAGAATCCGTCAACATAAGTGGACGGGACACGTGCGTCCACCCTCGTTTGACTCCAGGTGACGAAACAAAAAAGCGGACAGCCGGGGCTGTCCGCCGAAATGCATCCGATGCTGGCTTGCGCTCAGGATTTGGCCCGGAACTCGTCCCGCACCCACTGCGTGAGCATGTGCTTGTCGTAATACAGTGGATCCTGGCTGCCCGGCAGCCGGATCTGGTGGAGATAGAGTTGATCGGTGAGCCGGCGCTCGCCTTCTTTGAGCACCTTGCCGTCCGCGCCGACGAGCTGGAACTTGAGATTTACCCGGGGGGCGTAGATTTCCTTCATGATCCGGATTTGATCCGGCTGGTTGAAGATATTTTCACCGGCGAGGTCGACGTCAGTCACAGTGATCGTCAGTTTCTGCCCGGCACCGAGGAGTGGCGCCGCGGTTTCCTGGAGGCAGCTCTTCAGCTCATCCAGGTAATAGGTGCTGGTCGACGTGGAATGGTTTTCGCGGACGTCGGTGAACTTGTCCGGGTCTTGGAACGTGACCGAAATATTGTTCCGGTCGGCGGCGGGAGCGGCGCCCAGGCGCGGGGCGGAACTGGCGACGAGGGCCAGGCCCGCGAGGAGGGGGAGGAGTTGACGGGTTTTCATGGGGGTGACGGTGAGACCTTATTCAAATAGTTTGGTGCCGCAAATTTTACCTCCGAGCGAACGGCGCGGACTCAATAGCCGGCGGCCTGGCCGTCCTTGCGGCTCTCGCTGGCGCCCCAGTAAACCTTGTTCACGGGATCCCAGCGGATCGCCTGGTAGCCGCCGAAGCCGCCGTTGCCGGCGACGACGTTGTGGCCGCGCTGGACCAGGGCGCGGGTGCTGGCGTAGGGGATGCCGCTCTCAACCTGCACCGTGCCGCCGTCGGTCATGTGCTCGCCGGTGGGCTCGCTCGAGCCCTCATGCTGCCAGCGCGCCGCGTCGCCGGCCTCCTGGATGCCCATGCCGAAATCGATCTGGTTCACGAGCACCTGGACGTGGCCCTGCGGCTGCATCGCGCCGCCCATGACGCCGAACGCCTCCCACGGCTGGCCGTCCTTCATGACGAAACCAGGGATGATGGTCTGGAACGGCCGCTTGCCCGGCGCGTAGACGTTGGCGTGGCCGGGTTCGAGGGAAAACAGTTCGCCACGATCCTGGAAGGTGAAGCCGAGTCCCGGCACGCTGATGCCCGAGCCCATGCCGCGGTAATTGCTTTGGATGAGCGAGACCATGTTGCCGGCCGCGTCGGCGGTGCAGAGATAGATGGTGTCGCCATCGAACAGCGCGGGATTGCCGGCGTCGAAGGTGCGGGCGGCGCGCGCCGGGTTGATCAAGCGGCGGCGTTCGGCGGCATATTTCTTCGAGAGCAGGCCGGCGAGCGGGATCTTGGCGAAGGCCGGATCGGCGTAATATTTCGCGCGGTCCTCGAAGGCCAGTTTCTTGGCCTCGATCATCACGTGCAGCGCGTCGGGCGAGTTGTAGCCCATCTTCGCCAGGTCGTAGCCTTCGAGGATGTTCAGGATCTGCAGCGCGGCGATGCCCTGGCTGTTGGGCGGAAGTTCGTAGACGTCGTAGCCGCGGTAATTGACCGATGCGGGTTCGACCCACGTGGACGCATGCTGTTCGAGATCGGCCTTGCGCAGATAACCGCCGTTGGCACGCATGAAGTCGTCAATCTTTTGTGCGATCTCGCCCCGGTAGAACGCGTCGCGGCCCTGCTCCGCCAGCAGACGCAGGGTGTGCGCGAGCGCGGGATTCTTAAAAACCTCCCCTTCAGCCGGCGCGTGGCCGCCGGGCGCATAGACATCGAGGAACGCCCCGGGGAACTTGTCCGCCTGCGCGTTGCGGACGCCGATGGCCCAGTAGTAGGCGATGAGCTGCGTGACGGGGAAGCCTTCCTCGGCGTAGCGGATGGCCGGGGCGAGGATGTCCTGCATCGGCAGTTTGCCGAACCGACCGTGGAGGGTGAACCAACCGTCGACGGCGCCCGGCACGGAAATAGGCAGGAAGCCGCGCGGCGGGAGGTGCGCGGGATTCGCCGTTTTCGCGAGTTCGGCCTTCAATTGCTCGTAGCTGAGTCCGAGCGGGGAGCGCCCGGAGGCATTGAGGCCGTAAAGCTTTTTCGTCGCCGCATCGTAGACGATGGCGAAGAGATCGCCGCCCACGCCGTTGCTGACGGGTTCCATGAGTCCGAGGGCGGCGTTCGCGGCGATCGCCGCGTCGACGGCGGAGCCGCCAGCCTTGAGGATGTCGAGACCGGCCTGCGTGGCGAGTGGATGGCTGGTGCAGACCATGCCGTGCTGGCCGAGGACGGGTGAGCGGGTGGCGAAAGGCAGACCGTTGATGCGGTCGGGTTGGGCGGGGAGGGAGCAAACAAGCGCGGACAGCGCGCCGAACAGGACCAGCAGGCGGGGAGCAGTCATGACAGGGAGGCTAACCGGGAGGAGCCCCGCGTCAACGCGGCGGGCTCAGGTGTTGAAGAAGATGATGGCGGCGGTGGCGAAGAGGGCGAGGCCAAGCGTGCAGGCGTAGGCACTGGCGAGCAGCATGACCTTGAGGACGATCTTCGTCCATGACTGGCCGAACAGATGGCGCAGCATGCGGAACGGATACAGGAACATCCACAATCCGGTGAGGAAACCGAGGAGGCCGGCGAGGCCGGGCGACAGCAGCCCCACGAGTTCGTGCCAACCGTGGGCGACCAGCCACCACAGAAAGACGAAGGTGTGGAAGTGGAGCGCGACGATGAGGTGCTGGAGGTAAGCCTGGCCGGACTTCCGGAACAACACCCGGGTGTAGAGCGCGAAAAACGGCAGGCAGACGAGCAACATCTTGGGCAGGGCGTGCAACAGCGAATCGACGAAATGAAGGGGGTTCTCCATGACGTGCTTGCCGCGCTCGTTGAGGTCGCGGATGAAAGCCGAGGTGTCGTGTTTGGAGCGCGCGTCGAGTTCTCGGACGAAATCCGAGGTGTCGCCTTTGGTTCCTTTCATCCCGATCGGCTTTTTTTGCGCCGGGTTCGCCGGCGGCTGGCCGGCCTCCGCGCTGGCGGTGGGCGTGGTCGGGGGACTCTGGGCCGCGGCCTGCGAGATTTTTTCCAGTGCCGCCCGGATTTTGGCCGCCTTGGCCGGATCCTTGTTTTCGCGGGCGATGTCGGCGGCGGCCTCGGTCAACGCCTCGCGCAGTTCCCCGGCCGGCACCTTGCCGTCCTGGCTGATCACCGAACCGGTCTTGGGCTCATCGCTGCGATAGAGGTCGTTCTGGTCGGCGTGATTGCCGCCGAGGAGGCTGACAAAGAAAAACAGCACGCTGATGAAAATGTAGAAGCGCAGCGGCGGCATCTGCGCGGCGCGCTTGCCGGCGTTGAACTCGGCCGTCAGCACGCCCGGGCGGAAGAGCAGGGTGACGATGTTCCGGAACAGCTTCTCGTCGAAATGGAAGAAATTCTCGAGCGCATCGAGAAACATGTGCCCGAACGAGCGGCGGAAATCGATGTCATGCTGGCCGCATCGGTGGCAAAAGGGGCCGCGCAGCTCGGTGCCGCAGTTCTCGCAATGCGTGTGGACCGGCCGGTGGTGACCGGAGGACTCGGTGGCGTGGGCGCCGATCGCGTCCGCGACCACGGCGTCGGTCACGGGTGCATTGGACATTTCCGGCGGTTCGGCATCGAAGGACACGCGGGGATGAGAGCAGTTTTTGTCCAAAAGAAAAGCCTGCCGGTTAACGTCACAACAAAGCCGGAGCTTGCCCGTCAGGGCGGCCGGGTTTCAGTTGGACGACGGTGCCAACCCGGCGCCCGTTTCTTTCCCCATGAATATTCCCTCCTCCCCGTTCCGTTTCCTGTGTTCCGGGCTCTGCGCCGTGGTGGTGGCGCTTCCCGCCCTGCGCGCCGCTGACTCCCGCTTCATCCGCGACCAGCCGGCGGCGCCGATCTACCACGACGGTTGGATCGACCTGGACAAGAACGGCGTGAAGGATCCCTACGAGGATCCGGCCGTGCCGGTGGAGCGGCGCATTGACGACCTGCTGGCGCGCATGACGCCCGAGGAAAAGACCGCGCAGATGGTGACGCTCTACGGCTTCCCGCGCGTCGCCCGGGACGAGCTGCCGACCGAGGCGTGGCAAACCGCCTTCTGGAAGGATGGCATCGGCAACATCGACGAGCACATGAACGGCAACGAGGGTTTCGCCCACAACCTCAAGCCTACCCATTACGCCTACCCTTGGCCGCTGCACGTCCGCGGGCTCAACGAGGTCCAGCGCTTCTTCATCGAGCGGACGCGACTCGGCATTCCGGCCGATTTCACCAACGAAGGCATCCGCGGCCTGTTGCACGTCAAGGCCTCGAGCTTTCCGGCGCAGATCGCCCTGGCCTGCGCGTGGGACCGCGAGCTGATCCGCACCATCGGGCGCATCACCGGTCGCGAGGCCCGCGCCCTCGGCTACACCAACGTCTATTCGCCCATCCTTGATCTCGCACGCGACCCGCGCTGGGGCCGCACGGTCGAGACCTACGGCGAGGATCCGTTCCTCATCGGTGAACTCGGCTTCGAACAGGTGAGCGGCATCCAGGAAAACCGCGTTGTCTCCACGCTGAAGCACTTCGCGGTCTACAGCATCCCGAAGGGCGGCCGCGACGGCGAGGCGCGCACCGATCCGCAGGTCGCCTGGCGCGAGGTGGAAACGATGTTCCTTCAACCGTTCCGCCGCGCCGTGCGCGACGCCGGCGCGCTGGGCGTCATGGCGTCCTACAACGATTACGACGGCATCCCGATCGAGGCGAACCCGCTGTTTCTCACCGACATTTTGCGGAAGGAATGGGGTTTCCAGGGTTACGTCGTCTCCGACAGCGATGCCGTGGAATACATCCACACCAAGCACCGCGTCGCGCCGACGGCGCTCGAGGCGGCGGTGCAGGCGCACGAGGCCGGTCTGAACGTCCGCACCAACTTCACGCCGCCCGAAAAACACGCCGATCTGCTCCGCGCGGCGCTGCGCAGCGGTCGGTTGTCTCTGAGCGTGGTCGATGCCCGCGTGCGCGACATCCTGCGCGTGAAGTTCTGGCTGGGATTGTTTGACCAGCCGTATCGCGATCCGGCGGTTGCGGAGCAAGTGGTCCGGGCGCCCGATGCGCTCGCCGCCTCGGCCCGCGCGGCGCGCGAATCCATTGTGCTCCTCAAAAACGAGGGGAGCGCCCTGCCACTCAAGAAAGGTCTCGCGAAGATCCTCGTCACCGGTCCGCTGGCCGACAACCCCGGCGGCTGGTGGTCGCGCTACGGTCCGCAGCAGCTCGATTACATCACGCCGCTTGCCGGTCTCCGCGCCCGGCTCGGCCCGGGCGTCGACGTGCGCTATGCCGCCGGCTGCCCGGTCGTGGATGAGCATTTTCCCGAAAGCGATGTGCTCAAGGAAACGATATCGGCGTCGGCGCAGACCGGCATCGCAGCCGCCGTGGCCGCTGCGCAAGACGTGGACGCGATCATCGCCGTGCTCGGCGAGACGGAGGAGATTTCCCAAGAGTCGCACAGCCGCGTGAGCCTCGATCTGCCGGGCAACCAGGAGGACCTGCTCCGCGCGCTCGCGGCCACGGGCAAGCCGCTGGTCCTCGTGCTCAGCAACGGCCGGCCGCTCAGCGTCAACTGGGCCGCGAAGCACGTGTCCGCGATCGTGGAGATGTGGTTTCCCGGCGACCAGGGCGGCGCGGCGCTGGCCGACATCCTGTGCGGCGACGTGAATCCTTCCGGCAAGCTTTCGATCACGTTTCCCAAATCGGCCGGGCAGATTCCGCTCAACTTTCCCGCCAAGCCCGGCTCGCAGGCGCGCGATCTCGGCATGGTCACGGGTCCGCTGTTCCCGTTCGGCCACGGGCTGAGTTACACGAAATTCGGCTACGGCGCCCTGAGGATCTCGCCCGAACGCGCGGGCACGGACGCGACCATCGTGGTGGCCTGCGACGTGACCAATACCGGCGACCGCGCGGGCGAGGAGATCGTGCAGCTCTACGTGCGCGACGATTACAGCAGCGTGACGACCTACGACCAGGCCTTGCGCGGCTTCGCGCGCGTGGCGCTGGCCCCGGGCGAGACCAAGACGGTGAACTTCACACTCCGGCCGGCGGACCTGCAGCTTTACGACCGAAACAACCATTGGACGGTCGAGCCGGGGCGATTCACGGTGATGATCGGCGCTTCCTCGGTGGATATCCGCTTGCGCGGCAATTTCACGCTGACTGCGCCCGACGGCTCCGCCCCGGAGGAAACGCCGATCAAGGACCAGCACAGCGACCCACGGTAGGTTTTTGAATATTCCACCCAACAGCCCCCGGCGCTGACGCGCCACCCCTCTCCCGGAGGGGAACAAAGCCGCGATGGGAAAAATCCCATCTGGAGAGGGGTGCCCGCGGGGCGGGGTGTGGTTCGCTCCCACCAAAGACAAACCCGCCGCGCTGACGACAGCGACGGCGGGCGGGAATGAAAGCCCGGCGGATTTACTTCGTCTGCCGCAGGGTGATCTCGCCGTTCATGGTCGAGATCTTGATGTCGACGCCACCGCCGTTGAGCGTGCCGCTGACGATCTTGCCGCCGGTGATGGACGGAATGGGGGCACGCGGAGCCCGGTGCGGGCGCGGGGTCGCCGCCACCACCGGAGCCTCGGGGGCAACGGGGGCAACGGGAGCCACCGCGGCGACCTCATTGGCGTCGGCTTTGCCGGCCTTCGCCTCTTCGGCTTCGGCCCGGGCCTCATCTTCGGCGGCTTCCCGCTTGGCGCGGTCCATCTCGCGCTTCACTTCCCGGCTGACGTCCCGGGCGATTTGCATCGCGGCGCGGGTGGCTTCGCCGGCCACACGGGCGGCGTCGGCACTGATGCGGGCGGCATCGGCGCCGTAGGCGTAACCCGTGCCTTTGCCCTCGGTCTTGGTCTTGAGGACGGTCTCGTTGAAATCGGTCAGAATGGAGCCATTGTGGGTGCGCAGGCGGACGTTGGCCTTGGTGTCGGCGGGCACGCGCAGGTCCACCTCGCCGTTCATCGAGGTGATGGAAACGAGTTTTTGCGGCGCCTTGGCGTAGGTGGCGCGGACCTCGCCGTTCATGGTGTTCACGACGGTGGAGCCGGAGATGCCGTCGAGGCGGACTTCGCCGTTCATGTTGTTCACCTCGATGTCACCGTCGATGTTGGCGACCGTGAGATCGCCGCCGGCCTCGGTCTTGACGTCGAGCGCCATGGTGCGCGGGACCGAGATCTTGAAATCGGCGTCGTGGCTGGCCCAGGGATTGTCGCCGGCGATGCGGAGCGTGACGGTGTTGTCGTGTTCGGTGAGCTCGAAGCTCACCTCGTCGTCGAGGCGGCGGAGACCGTCGTCGCGGGTCTCCTTCGAGCCTTTCTGTTCGATGCTGGAGACGACCGTCACGGTGTCGCCGTCCGCGCCGGTGATGTGGATGTCGGCCCAGGGCACGTCGACGCGGAGCGTGGCGGGTTTGCCCGGCGCGGAGAGCTTGACCGAGGCGGTGGCGCCGTCTTCACCCGCCCAGGCGAGGGCGGTGGCGGCTAGGCCGGCGGCAAAGAGGAGACGGAGGAAGCGGGAGGGGAGGTTGGTTTTCATGAGAGGGCGGGTTGAGAGGTGGGTTTCGTGCCGGCGGTGGGATCGCCGGCGGGGTTGACGGGCAGGCTCAGGACGGCGAGGGCGCGGCGGGCGGCGTCGCGGACGTTCCGGTCGAGCGCCTCGTCGCGGCTGAGTCTTTCAAACACGGGCTTGGCGGCCGCGTCGCGGTAGGGCGTGAGCAGCTCGATCATCGCGACCTGGACGAGCGGGGCGCGCTCGCGGGAGAGGGCGGAGAGCACGCCGGCGCGGACGAGCGAGTCGTCGGCGTGCGGCGCGAGGGCCTCGACCGCCGTGAGGCGGACATTGATCGAGGGATCGAAGGCCAGCGAGCCGACGAGATCGGTGAGCACCTTGCGGTCGGGGCTCTTGAGATCCATCGTGGCGAGCACGGTTTTCAGGCGCTCGCTGGTGGATTGCTGCTGGAGCAGGGAGTAGGTGACGAGCTGGTTCATCGAGTCCATCTGCTTGCGCAGCTCGGCGAGTTCCTTTTTCGCGGAGTCGTCGGCGGGGAGAACCACCGCGGGCTTCGCGAGGAAATGCTGGCCGGCCAGCAGGCCGCCGGCGAGCAGCGCGACGGCGAGGGCGAACTGCAGGGCGGGTTGCGCGGGGAGGAGCGCGGCGAAGAACCGGTCGAGGCGGCTGCGGGCGAGGGCGAACGGGCTTGGCGCATCGGCATCGCGCTGGTGCGTCTCGAGCATGGCGTAGAATTGTTCGCGGAGGCGCGGGCTGGGCTCCTCGTCGGCGGGGAGGGCGTCGAGCTTGCGGGTCATCTCCTGCAGGGCGGACCACTCGCGCTGACAGGTCGGGCAACTGGTGAGATGGGCGCGGAGCTCGGCGGCCTCGTCGGGCGGCAGGGTGCCGTCCTGGTAATCGATGAAGCAATCCTGGACACGGGAGCAGTTCATGGTGGGAGGAAGGAAAGAGTGAGGGTGAAAGTGAGAGTGGAGGAGGGGGGCGGAAGAGGGTATTGGGCACTTTCCCCTTTCACGCTCCCTTTGGCCTCGTCAGGCCGCTTTCTCCTTTCTGATTTTGAAATAGACGTCGCGCAGTTCCTTGAGGGCGCGGTGGGCGCGGACCTTGACGGCGCCGACCGAGCAATCGAGCAGGCGGGCGATTTCCTTGTGTTCGACATGCTGGAGGCGCGAGAGCACGAGCACCTCGCGATGCTCGAGCGGCAGGCGGGCGAGGGCGGAGCGGAGGAAGGTCACGTCCTCGGCGGTCGCGGCCTGCTCGGAGGGCTGCGGGTCGGTCGCGGGTTGATCGTGCAGGTCGGCCGGGTCGGTGGGCGCGGGTGTGGCGGCGTGTTTGCGGAAATGGTCGGCTGCGACCTTGCGGGCGAGATGATAGAACCAGGCGGAGAACTTGCCCTCGTCGCGGTAGGTGTGCCGGTATTTCAGGATGCGGTAGAAGACGATCTGCACCAGATCCTCGCTGACGGACGGCTGGTTGGTCAGGCGCACAAAGAAGCTGTAGAGCCGCCGGTGATGGCGCTCGAAGAGCTCGCCGAGTTGCCGGATCTCTCCGGCGCGGACGGCGATCATGAGTTCGTGATCGGTGGGGGCTTCCACGGCGTCGGGGAGGCTAACCAAGACGGGCCCGGAGTGAACTCGCAATTGTGGGAACGGGACGGAGGACATGGAAGAGAGGCATAGGCGGTGTGCAGGAGGGTATACCGGCCGGCGGCGGAAAGGTTACAGGGTTTTGGGGAAATGGACTGGCACCGCGGGCGCGGGGAACTAGCGTCACGGCCATGAATCGCCGCGATTTTCTCCTCAAATCCGGGGCTGCCGTCTCGCTCGGCTTGCTGGCAAGGGTTCCGCTGGCTGCGCAAACCCCGGCGGCAGGCTCAGGGCCCGCCGCCACCGCGGCGCCCGTGCGCATGCCGCCGCCGGTCACGGAATTTCGCCGGTTGCGCGGCAATGTCGGCCTCTTCACCGGTCGCGGCGGCACCATCGGCTGGCTCGCCGCTCCGGACGCGCTGGTGGCGGTCGACACGCAGTTTCCGGACACGGCGGAGATTTTCCTGCAAGGGATGCCGGGCCGCGCCGGGCGCACGCTCGATGCGGTGATCAACACCCACCACCACGGTGATCACACCGGCGGCAACGCCGTGTTCCGGCCGGTGACGAAGACGATCGTGGCGCAGGCCAACGTGCCGGAATTGCTCCGCGCCCGCGCCGAGGCCGACCAACGGCCGCTCGATCCCGCCATGGTGCCCGATGCGACCTTTGTGACCGACTGGCGCCGGGATTTCGGCGCCGAGACGATCGCCGCGCGGTATTTCGGCCCGGCGCACACCCGCGGCGACATCGCGGTGCATTTCGAAAAGGCGAACGTGGTCCATCTCGGCGACCTGGTGTTCAACCGCATCTATCCGGTGATCGACCGGCCCGGCGGCGCGAGCATTCGCGGCTGGATCGGCGTGCTCGAGAAACTGACGCAGACCTACCCGGCCGACGCGATCTACGTCTTCGGTCACGGTCATCAGAACTTCGGCGTCACCGGCGGGCACCGCGATATGCTGGTGTTCCGCGACTACCTGGCCGCGCTGCTTGCGCATGTGGCGGGCGAAATCAAGGCCGGCAAAGCCAAGGAAGAGATCATGCGACTCGAAAATCTCGCCGGGTTTCCCGACCTGCACGTGCCGCCCGGCCGCGGCAACCGCCTCCCCTCCAACCTGAGCGTGGCCTACGACGAGCTGACCAGCGCCTGATCTGCATGCATCGCACCACCGCGGGAGTCTCCCTCAAACACCAACTGTTTTCCGGCCTGCTCGGCCTGCTGTTCGCGCTGGCACTCCAGGCGGATGAAGCTCCGCTGGCGCCTGGGGCGCGCGTCATCGTGGAAAAAGCCGGCGCCGGCCACCGGGCGATCGTGCTCAAGACCAGCGCCGATCGTTGCTACGTGGCCTACGAAGGCGAGGACGAGAGCTTCGACGAGTGGGTGGAGGCGGTGGGCGTGCGCCCCGTGAAGCCGCCCGTCGCCGCACCGGTCGAGGCTTCGACGAAAGCTACGCCCGCTCCAGAGCAGCCGGCGGAAACCGAGCAACCGGCGGAAAGCCCGTTCTGGTCGGACAGCGCCGCCCTGCCGCGTCCGATGGACGGCGATGCACTCGCCACGGCCTGGCTGGAACCGAAGCCGCGCTCCAAGGCGGACGAACCGCTGCGCTTCAACGAAGCCCGGCTGGCCCGGCCGGTTTTTGTTTCGCCGGCCGCGTCAGGCATCGCGTCGGCACGGATTCCCCTCGGCGTGGTGTGGTTGCCGGCGACCGCGGGAGCCGCCGCCGGTTTCGCCGCGATCGAGGGCAACAGCGTCCTGATCTACCGGTCCGATGTGGCGGGGAAATGGGGTCCGGTGGCCCGGCTGGACACGACGGTCTTCGACCCGCACGCGCTGACGCAGCTTTGCGCCGGCGATCTGAACAACGACGGCACGGTGGACCTGGTCGTGCTCGGCGGGCCGCTGGCGCTGGTCTATTTTGGCACCGCGGATGGACGCCACGTGCCGGCGGCGCAGCCCTACCGCGGGCGTCTGCCGCTGCGGGGCGCGGCGTGCGGCCGGTTTTTCGCGGGCGCGAATCCCCGGGGCCTGGCCGTCGTCGAGGGCGAGAACACCTTCCGGTTGCTGGTCGCGAGCCGGGAGGGCGTCGCGCCGGTGGGGGACGCCTTCACGGTGAAGTTCGACCGCATCGTCGACCTGGCGGCGGGAGATTTCGACGGCGACGGGTTCTCCGACCTCGCGATCGCCACCGAGACGCGGCACCGCTCCACCGGCGCGTGGATGTTTTTCAACCAGAACAACGCGGGCCGGTCCTTCCTCTGGCCGGTTGGCGGGCGCGATGATTTCGCCCGGGCGCTGCACGTGGCCGATCTCGACCACGACGGCCGCGACGATCTCATCCTGACCGACAACGACGCCGATCACGGCGAACGCGCGCGCGTGGTCTTCGGCTCGGCGGGGCGTTCTGGCTGGGAGGATGCGTGGGATCTGATCGGGAGCGAATTCGGCGTCGGCCTCGGCACGGCGTCGGTCGTGACCGGCGATTTCAACCGAGACGGCCGGACCGACGTCGGCATCGCGGGCCGCAACGGCCTGCGGATTTACCTCGGGGCCGACTACCGGCGCTTCAGCCGCAATCCGGTGTGGCCGGTGGTGCAGGGTGGCGGCGCCCTGCCCGAGCATCGCGCGTTTGTCGCGATGGATTTCAACGGCGACGGGGCGGCCGACCTGCTCGGCTACACGCCCGCATTTGCCACCGGCTACAACCTCGCGCTCGGTGCCACGCCCGAGAATCCGCCGGGGGTTTTCCTGCCCGCGCCACTCCGGAAACGTGCGCCCGTCCAGGCCAGCGGCACGGAGACCAAGGTGGAGGCGGTGGCCGAAATGCCGCCGGGCACACCGGTCGTGAAATTCCTCGCCAGCCGGACCGAGCCCTACGGCCCCTACCGCTACCGCATCGTGGTCGAGGTGGCGGCGCTCGACGACGGCGTGGTGCAGGCGCTCGACGCCGTGTGCAAATACGACCGCGGCGGCCCGCTGCAGGAAATCGCCGCGCCGGCCACGCGCCAGAGCGAGCAGCAGTGGTCGGTGGAGGTCGTGCTGCCGCGTGAGCGCACCTATGAATTCACGCTCACCGCCCGCGACGACAAGGGCCAGACCTCGCTGCCGCTGCGCGTCGTGGTGAGTCCGTAGCGGACGGCGGACGCCTTTCGCCGTAGCCACGAGCGTGAGCGAGTGGATCTTTGCCCTTTCCACTCGCTCACGCTCGTGGCCACACTCCGGCGGATGTTAACGATACACGCACGGGCGCACTGGAGGCTTGGACGGCAGCCGGGCATCGTCCGGGATTGATAATCGCCGGCTGACGCCATTCCATGTCCTGCCTCACCCCGTGTTCTGAACAATCCCCGCCGTCCGACCGGTGCGGAATCTTGATCACCCATTTCATCATGCATCACCATCGTCTTCTCCGGAGGCTCGTTCCCGCCATCCTGTTTGTGCCCGCCCTGTTGCTCGCCCAGACGCCGGACACGGCCGGCGTCATGCGCCGGGTTTTCGACTGGCAGGCGGCGCATCCCTGGAGCGCACAATACCCGGTGGACAGCACCAAGGGCAATCGCGGCTGGGTGCAGGGGGCGTTTCTCACCGGGGTGATGGAGGCCTGGCGCGCGACACAGGACGACGCCTATCTGAAATACGCCCAAGCCACCGCCGAGGCCAACGGCTGGCAACCCGGCCCGCGGGTGCAGCACGCCGACGACCACATCGTCGGCCAGACCTACCTCGAACTTTACGAACTGGCCCCCGCGCCGGAGAAAATCGCCGCGATCCGCGCCGTGATCGACCAGAACATCGCGACACCCGTGGCCGGGCGGGAATTCTGGTCGTGGTGCGATGCGCTCTACATGTCACCCCCGACGTTTGCGAAGCTCGCGCGCGTGACGCAGGACAACCGGTATCTCGCCGCGCTGGACGCGTATTATTGGGACACCTACCTCGCACTCTTCGACCCGGCGGAGGACCTGTTCTACCGGGACATGCGGTTCGTGTTTCCCAAGGAAGGACCGAAAACCTTCTGGAGCCGCGGCAACGGTTGGGTGATCGCCGGGCTCGCGCGCCTGCTCGACGTGTTGCCCGCCGAGCACCCGTCGCGTCCGCGCTACGTCGCGCTTTTTCAGGCGATGGCCGCGAAGCTGGTCGCGGTGCAACCGGCCGACGGCTTGTGGCGTTCCAACCTGCTGCATCCCGAAGACCAGCACGGCGAGGTGAGCGGCAGCGCGTTTTTCTGCTACGCGTTTGCCTGGGGCATCAACCAAGGCGTGTTGCCCGCCGAGAAATTTCGTCCGGCCGTGGACAAGACCTGGGCCGCGCTGTTGGGCTGCGTCGGCGCCGACGGACAGCTCGGTTGGGTGCAGCCGATCGGCTACGCCCCCGGCGCATACGACGCCACGACGTGGCAGGAATACGGCTCCGGCGCCTTCCTCGCCGCCGGCTCGCAAGTGATGAAGTTGAAATGAAACGCAAGCACCAGAAGCAGGGACGGAAGAGCAGGAAGCCGGACTTGGTTTCCTGCTGCTTGCAATCGGCCGATCCTGTGGCACGTTGCCTCCTCCCCCTCGACAGATTCGGAATCCTGAACCGGTCGGGCGGGTGCGTTCTTTGACGGTGTGCTCATCTTTTGATCACCAGTCACTTGTCCCTTGATACTTTCATGGGGGTGTTCCGGATTCGATCCTTGGTTGGAGCGCGCAGCTGCCTGTCGAGAGCGAAGGACTCTCGTTAATCCCCCTTCAAAACAAACAAACGGCACATTCGAAGAAATGCCCCTGGCTGCTTAACGTAGCCACGTTCCTACCATGACACCTGCTAGTGGCTAGGAACGTCGACAGCAGGAATAACGGTGACGGCCGTCGTGACGTCATCGCGGTATCTTCCACCACGGCTGGCCGAAGGAGGAGCGCGCGTCATCGCGCCCCGGAGGCGAGATCCAATCAGACGCTATGCAGGTAGATGCGGCGCGTGAAGGCCAGGGACACAGGGGTTCAACTCCCCTCACCTCCACCATTTTATATTTCGCACCCTCATCCCAAAGGGCTAAATGCGGGCGGGCCGGGTGGCGTCGGTTGACGGGGCGGGAAATCGTGGGATACTGCGGGGAAACTCAACCCCGTTGCGGCGCCGGCGCGCCGCGTTGCCCCATGTCTACCGTTGCCAATCCGCCTCCGGCGAAACCGAAAACCGATGAGGACAAGTCCGTCATCGACATGTCGAAGATGAACGCCGGCCAGCGGGCCGCGCTGCAGGTCACCGAAGCCGCCCGCGAGTCGCACGACGACATCAGCTTCGTCGCCAATCTTTTCATGGGCCGCTGGACGCCCGAGAAGCTGCATCCGATCCCCGAAATCGATGCGGAAGAAAAGCCCCGAGCGGAAAAATTCCTCGCCGACCTCGCGGCCTGCCTGCGCGAGAACGTCGACGCCGACCTCATCGACCGCACCGGAGAGATCCCCGCCGAGGTGCGGCAGGCCTTCGTGAAGCTCGGTGCCTACGGCATCAAGATCCCGCAGAAATACGGCGGCCTCGGCTTTTCCCAGACGACCTACTGTCGGGCCTGCCTGCTGATCGCGAGCCACTGCTCGAACACCTTTGCGCACCTTTCCGTGCATCAGTCGATCGGCGTGCCACAACCGATTTTGCTCTTCGGCAATGAGGAGCAGAAGGTCAAATACCTGCCGCGCGTCGCGGGCGGCGAGTTGTCCGCCTTTGCCCTGACCGAGGCGGGCGTGGGCTCCGATCCGGCGCGCCTGACCACCGAGGCCCTGCCCGACGGCGACGACTACGTCATTAATGGCGAAAAGCTCTGGTGTTCCAACGGCACGGAGGCCGGCCTCCTGCTGGTGGCGTGCAAGACGCCGCCCAAGATGGTCGACGGCAAGCCGCGCACCCAGATAACGACGTTCGTGGTCGAGGCAAAATCGCCGGGCATCGAGGTGGTGCACCGCTGCCGCTTCATGGGCCTGAGCGCGCTCTACAACGGTGTCATTCGCTTCACCAATGTCCGCGTGCCGAAGGATCAGGTCGTGGGCGGCGTGGGCCGAGGCCTGAAAGTGGCGTTGAGCACCCTGAACTCCGGCCGGCTTTCCATTCCCGCGTCGTCGATCGGTGCGAGCAAGCGCGCCGTGCAGATCGCCCGCGAATGGGGCAAGGAGCGCATCCAGTGGGGTGTGCCCATCGGGCAGCACGCGGCGGTGGCGGAAAAGATCCGTCGCATCGCCGCGCACGCGTTCGCCATGGAGGCCATGTTGATCACCACCTCGGGCATCGTGGATCGCGACAAGCATGCCGACATCCGCCTCGAAGCCTCGATGTGCAAGATGTGGGGCACCGAGAAGGCCTGGATGTGCCTCGACGATTTGATGCAGCTGCGCGGCGGGCGGGGTTATGAGAACGTGCAGTCGTTGCTCGCCCGCGGGGAGAAGGCCTACCCGGTCGAGCGGATGATGCGGGACAACCGCGTGTCGATGATCTTCGAGGGTTCTTCCGAAATCATGCGGCTGTTCATCATGCGCGAGGCGCTGGATCCGCACCTGAAGATCGCCGGCATCGCGCTCAACTCCGAGCGGTCGTGGGGCGAACGGATCAAGAGCGCGCTGGGCGCCGCGGGTTTTTATCTCTGGTGGTATCCGAAACAATGGCTGCCCTTCGGCGGCCGAGCGCCGGCGGACATGCACCCGCACCTAGCGGGCTACCTCAGCGAAGTGGCCGCGCTCAGCCGCAAGCTGGCGCGGGCACTGTTCCACCAGATGGTGAAGTTCGGTCCGAAGCTCGAGAAGCGCCAGGTGCTGCTCGGCCGTCTCGCGGACATCGGCACGGACTTGTTCGCCATCGCGGCGGCGGCCATCTTTGCGCAAAAACTGCTCAAGGAAGGCGAGACGGAAGCCAAGCTGTTCATGCTGGTGGACGATTTTCATGCCCAGGCGATGATGCGCATCAGGCAGAATTTCGACGGCATCGGCCGCAACGCCGACCAGCACGGCTACGAGCTGGCGCAGCAAGTCATCGCCGGCGAGCACTCGTGGATCGAGCGCGGTATCGTCTGAACGGTTTGACGGCGGAGCGGAAACGGCCAGCGTGGAAACATTTTCCACGCCAATGGCTCTTGCTGCGTCCACTTTCTGCTTCCGTCTCATCCGTTCGGTCCTGACCGTCGTGCTGCTGACGGCGCCGGCGCTCCGCGGGTTGGGGTCGACCACCCCAGTTTGGCAACAGATGAGCGAGGAGGAATTCGCCCGGCTGCCGGAATTAGGCCGGCCGCTCGAATTCGGGAGCTACAATCGCGCTCTGCTGGCGGCGGCGATTTTCCACGAAACCAATCGCGTGCGGCACCAGCTCGGTTTGCGCCGGTTCCGGCATCGGTCGAAATTGGATGAGGCGGCGGATATCCAGGCCGGCATCGGGGCCATGTTGACCGGCGCAGATCATCACAATCCGTTTCCGGCCCTGGCGGAGACGAGGGACCGGGTGCGCGCGGTTGGCTTGGAATACGAACGGGTCGCGGAAAACATCGCGCTGACCATGACCCTCGACGTCGAGGGCCTCGGGGAGAACGTCCGGGTGAAGGGAGCGGGGGCGAAGCGGGAGTTTCTCAATCCGCAGACGGGCCGGCCGATCGCGCCGCTGACCTACGCCGGTTTTGCGGTCGCGGTGGTGAAGCAATGGATGGCTTCACCCGGGCATCGGGCGAATATCGTCGATCCCGCCATGCGCGATCTCGGCTGCAGCGCGCATTGGCGGAAGGATTATTCCGGATTCGACACGATCTATTCCGTGCAGGTGTTCCTTTCGCCGCCGCCGTGACCGCGCGACGGGACGAAGGCGGGCTGCGGTCGTCAGGGCTGGCCGCTGTTGCTGGCAATGTCGCCGTAGCGAGCGGCGTGATCGCGATAGCAAAAATTCCAGAGACGGCAGGCATCGCCGTAGGACTCCTTGCCGCGCGACCGCTGCACAAAGGCGCTGAGGCGGTTGAGAAAATAGCGCTCGGCCCTTTCATGTTCGGGTGAAATCCGGTCGGGACGCGAATACCAGGCGGCTTTCAGCGCATCCAGGGTTTCGCGACGTTCCATCGGCGTCTTTGCGGCGATAACCGGGACGTCGATGAGACCCTTGTCGCGTTCGCAGCCCGACACCACCAACAGCAGAAGGGCAACCAAGCCAAGGCGCACTGGCAGAGATGCCGTGGTGCTGAAACGCCGCTGGAGAGTTCGGGACATGGCTCAGTAATAAGCTCCTTCAACGGCACGCGCCGAGCCATGAGCTGGTGCCGGGCGGCCTTTTACCGACGGCTTACGCGCGAATGGGGATTTCCCCGGATGCTTCCTCGCGGGAAAACTCTCAAGCGTGGCGATAGGCGACAATCGCCGGCAGGTCGGCCGCAGCCAAATCGTAGTCGAGCAGCCGGTCCGGGATGATCCAGGCGATTGCCACGTGCTCGTGCGGATGCGGCTCGGGCGAGCCGGCGGCCAGCACGCAGACGAAAGGAATCATCTCAATGAGGACAGTCTTGTAGTCGTGTTGGAACGAAGCGAGCGGCCGGGTGATGACAATTTCGCAGCCGAGTTCCTCGCGGATTTCCCGGACGATAGCGGCGGCAGGATCTTCGCCGGGCTCGACCTTGCCGCCGGGAAATTCCCATTTGAGCGGGAGATGTTTGTTCAGGGGGCGCTGGGCGATCAGCAGGGTTCCGGCGCGCTCGATCAGGGCGCAGACGACGGGAATGGGAGTGGAAGCGGGCAAGCGCCGCTGTTGAACAAGGAGTTGGAGCGGGCTGCAACTTTTTCCCGGCGTCCGGTGTTACTGAGGTATGAATACTTTCCTCAAAATCTTCCTGATCGTCGTGCTCTCGCTGCTGGCGCTCAAGTTTCTCCCGGTGATTTTCGTTGGCGCGTGCGTCGGTCTCATTCTAGCGGCGATCCTCGGGGCCTTCGGGCTCTCCCTGGTGGCCTTGCTGCTCGTGGTGGGCATCGCCCTGGCCCTGGCGCTGTCGCCGATCTGGATTCCGGTGCTGATCGTCATGGGTTTGATCAGCCTGTTCAGAAAACTGGGCAGCAAGCCGGCGCCGCCGGTCATGGCGACCTGAAGGCACGGCGCGCAATTGCGGGCAAAAGAAAGCGGCGATCCGATCCGGATCGCCGCGTTGGTTTGGCCAGGAGAATGGCGGCCGGCTTATTTGATCATGTCGGCGACGAAGGCGCGCTCTTCCACCAGTTCCTTGTTGGTGGCGGCGATCTTGGCCTTCGCGAAATCATCCATCGCGTAGCTGGTGATGACCTCGTAGCTGCCGGCCGTGGTGGTGCGCACGGGCATGCCGGCCCAGACGTTGGCGTCGAAACCGTAATGGCCGTTCGATTTCACGGCGACGGAGTGGATGGCCCCGGGAGTGACCAGGCTGCGCACGTGATCGACGAGGGCGTTGGCGGCCGAGGCGGCCGAGGATGCGCCGCGGGCGGCGATGATGGCGGCGCCGCGTTTGCCGACGGTTTCGCAGAAGGGGCCCTGCAGCCAGGCCGTGTCGGTGATCACGCGGGTGGCGAGCTTGCCGCCGATGCTGGCATGGGCGAAGGCCGGGAACATGGTCGGGCTGTGATTGCCGTAGATGAAGATGTCCTTGACGTCGGTGAGGTCGACGCCGGCCTTCTTCGCGAGCTGGCTCTGGGCGCGGTTCTGATCGAGGCGGACCATGGCGGTGAAGCGCTCGGCGGGCAGGCGTTTGGCCTGGCTGGCGGCGATCATGCAGTTGGTGTTGGCAGGATTGCCGACGACCGCGATGCGGGCATCGGCCGCGGCGACGGCGTCGATGATCTGGCCCTGGCCGATGAAGATCTTGCCGTTGTCCTTGAGGAGGTCGGCGCGTTCCATGCCGGGGCCGCGGGGCTTGGCGCCGACGAGGAGGCACCAGTTGGCGTCCTTGAAGCCGACGGCGGGGTCGGAGGTCTGCACGATGCCCTTGAGGAGGGGGAAAGCGCAGTCGTCGAGTTCCATGGCGACGCCTTCAAGCGCCTTCAGGGCCTTCTCGATGGGGGCCTCGATCAACTGCAGGATGACCGGCTGGTCGGGTCCGAACATCGCGCCGGAGGCGATCCGGAAGAGGAGGGAGTAGCCGATTTGGCCGGCGGCGCCGGTGACTGCAACGCGGATGGGGGATTTCATATGGGAAAATTAGTGGGGAGAGAGGCTGAAGCGCACGGCTGAAATCCGGCGCAGCGCAGATTAGTGGAAGAAGGAAGAGGTCTATTAGGCTTTTGAATCGGCGAACCGGGGGGCCAGGGCGGCGTGGAGTTCGCGCACCAAAGCCTCGGTGGTGGTCCAGTCGATGCAGGCGTCGGTGATGGATACGCCGTAGCGCAACTGCTCCTTGGGCACCGGGAACGGTTGGTTGCCCACGCCGAGGTTGCTTTCGATCATGGCGCCCATGATGGACGAGTTGCCGGAGGTGACCTGCTGCAGAATCTCCCGCAGGACCTCAGGCTGGCGCTCCGGCTGCTTGGCGGAATTATCATGGGAACAGTCGACCAAGATCGACTTGGGCAGGCCGGCCTTGGCGAGCAGCTGCTCGGTCTGGGCGATATGCGCAGGGGAGTAGTTGGGTCCGGCGGTGCCGCCGCGCAGGACGGTGTGGCAGTCGGGATTGCCGCGGGTGACGATGGCGGAAGCGGAGCCATCAAGATTGATGCCGAGGAAGGTGTGGGGCTGCGCGGCGGCTTTGATGGCATTGATGGCCGTGCTGATGGAACCATCGGTGCCATTCTTGAAGCCAAGCGGCATGGACAGGCCGGAGGCCATCTGCCGGTGGGTCTGCGATTCAGCGGTGCGCGCACCAATGGCGGACCAGCAGATGAGATCGGCGATGTATTGGGGAGTGATGGGATCGAGCAGCTCGGTGGCCGTGGGGACGCCGAGATCGAGGACGTCGCGCAGGAAGGAACGCGCCAGACGCAAGCCCGCGGCGATGTCGTGCGAGCCGTCGAGATGCGGATCCATGATCAAGCCCTTCCAGCCGACGGTCGTGCGCGGTTTCTCGAAATACACCCGCATGACAATCATGATCCGATCGCTGACCTCCTTCGCGAGGGTGGCGAGCCGTCGGGCATATTCCCGCCCCGCCTCGACATCATGGATGGAGCAGGGCCCGAGGATGAGCAGGAAGCGCTTATCGTCGGTGAAGATCAGCCGGTGTATTTCGCGCCGGGAGCGGGTGACAAAATCGGCCTGGGCCTCGGTTTTGGGCAACTCCCGGAGGAGAGCGGCGGGCGAGGGAAGGGCGCGCGTTTCGACGACGTTGATGTCGGAAGTTCTCTGCATGAAGGCCCAGCTTGGGCCGGTCGACCGCACAGGATCAAGTTCTTGCTGTGTGCTAAGATTTGGGCAAAGAAAAGGCCGGTCGCCTACCCCTAAGCGACCGGCCATTGCTTTCTTAGTTACCCCAAAACTCCCCGCTAAGCGGGGAGAAGTGTTAAATTTGACTTCCAAAGAGCTACTCAGTTCCATCGGTTCGTCAATCAGAACATCATAAGATTCTTAAATTCTGTGACAAGTTATTTAACCTCATATATTTGAATAGCAAAAATTTTGATAGATTCGAGCATGCCTCTATTTTATCCATACCAACCCAAGGCCATTTTAGGGGTGAAAGGCGAAGATGCGGCCGGTTTCCTCCAAGGTCAGTTTACCAATGAATTGCGACAAGCCCCCGGCAGCGCGGTCTACGGCCTGTTCTTGAATCAAAAGGGCAAGGTGGTGGCCGATGCGCAGGTGCTGAAGCTGGCCGACAATAGTTGGCTGGTCGCAAGTATGACTTCCTCGGCCGCAACCATCAGGCACAGGCTGGAGGAATACATCATTGCCGACGATGTAATGGTGCAGGACGAAACGCCCGCCATGCACGGCATGGCGATTTTGGGAGCTGATGTCGCCCAACTACGGTCGATCGGCATGGGCGAGCTCCCGGCACGCGGACGGTTTGGTCAGAGCGGGGAACGGCTTGCTTTCGTCGGCCGCCGGACGCGGGCGGAAAACTATGAGATACTCGGGCCGGAGAAACCGCTGCGGGAATTGCGGGAAGAGCTGAAATCCCGAGATTGGCTCGAAATGACCGCCGGGGAGATCGAATATCTTCGCATCAAGGAAGGCATCCCCGCGATTCCCGAGGATGTCGGTCCAGCTGATTTACCCAACGAGGGCGGTTTGGATGAAGAGGCGATCTCGTATACCAAAGGTTGCTATCTTGGTCAGGAAATCATGGCGCGGTTGAAAAACATGGGGCAGGTCCGGCGCCAGCTTTTTGTCCTGCGAGGTCAGGGAAGCACCCCGGGAGTCGGAGCCGCGCTTTTTCAGGAAGACAAGAAATTGGGCGAGATACGATCGATCGCGGCGCAGGGAAATGAATTTGCCGCGCTAGCCATGGTATCGTTGCTCAATCTGGATCGTTCCGCCGGCCTGAGTCTGGCGCCCGGTTCACCGCCAACGTTGATGATATCATCCCGTGAATGAACTGACGCGATTGACCGCGTTGTGCGGCAAACTCGGCGCTTCCCCGGCCCAGGCGGAAGCCATGGCGAAGCAACTGATGAAACGCGCCGATCAACTGGCGGCGCAGCGCGGTCAATCACGCGAAGAGGCGATGGCCTACCTGCTCCAACTGGTCGTTCAGGGTCACGGCGGCGAAGTGCCGAAGGAATTCCGGCCGCCAGAGTGATCTGGGTGGTTCAGAATAGAAATGCCAGGTTTGCGAAGTAGCGGTCCACCCAGCCTTGCAGGCCGAAGAAGTAAATCAGCGCGGCCACGCCCAGCATCGGACCGAAGGGCACGTGCACGCCGAAGCCCAACTCCGCCGGCTGTCCGTCGGGGGTTTCCGCCCGCAAGCCGGCGGTCCGGCCGGTGACCTTGTGCCACAGCAAGGCGACGATCAGCCAGCAGCATCCGAGCATCGCTCCGCCAAACATGCCGAAGACGGCGCCCTTCCAGCCGACGAAGGTGCCGAGCGCTCCGAGATACTTCACATCGCCAAAACCCATCGCTTCCTTTTTCAGGATCACCTCGGCGAAAAGGGCGATCCAAAGCACGAGCGCGGAGCCGACAAACATTCCCAGCAGCGCCTCCCGGCCGGAACGCAGGCTGGCCACGACGAACAAGTCATGCGCCTGCCCGTGCAACGACGGCAGGAGCAACGAGAGCAAAAGACCGCCCGCGGCTCCGCCGATGGTGAACACGTCGGGAATGATCATGTGATCGTGATCGATAAATACCGCGCAGATTACGATCGAGCAGAGCACGGCCCCGCCCACCGCTTTGCCCGCGGGAAACAGCAGCCAGCAGGTGAGGAACAGCGCAGCCGTCACCAGCTCGATCGCGGGATAGCGGATGCTGAAAGGCCGGCCGCAGCAGCGCGCGCGGCCGCGCAAAATCAGCCAGCTGAAAATCGGAATGTTGTCATACCAGGCGATCGGCCGGCCGCAGGCGCAGTGCGATCCCGGCCGGACCACGGATTCGCCCTTCGGGATGCGGTAGATGCACACATTCAGAAAACTCCCGATGCAGGCGCCAAAGATCGCGGCGCAGAGCGGGAAGAACCATGGCGCGAAGCGCGCGACCTGTTCGTAGGATTCCATCATGAGCGGGGATGCGTGAGCGCGGCGGCAGCGGCCTGGTGCATGACGGCAACCGGTGCCGGAACTCCCGTCCAGATCTCCAGCGAGCGCGCGCCCTGATGGACCAGCATGGAAAGACCGTTGGCGCAGGGCAGACCGAGCGCCGCGGCGTCGCGCAGCAAGGCGGTTTGCGGCGGGTTGTAGATCATGTCGTAAACCCTGAGTCCGGCGGGCAGGCGGCGCAATGCGATTGGCGGGGGCTCGCCGGGTTTCAGTCCAACCGAGGTGGCGTTGATCACCACCGCGCCGGCGGGCAGCGTGGCGGGCGGCTCGGCCGGGTCGAAGCCTTGCAAAGGAATCGCGCCGGCAATCGGGCGCAGCGCGTCGAGCAGCGCGTCAAGGTTGGCGCGGGTGCGGTTGGCGATCCAGAGGGCAGAGCACTTTCTGCGCAGACACTCGACGGCCGCGCCGCGGGCGGCGCCGCCGGCTCCGAGCAGGATGACCGGGGTTCCGGTAAGCTCCACGCCGAGGTCGGCCCGCAGGGCTGCCGCCAGGCCGTAGCCGTCGGTGTTGAAGCCGCGCCAGCCGTCCGCCGTGCGGCGCAGGGTGTTGACCGCGCCGATGGCTACGGCCTCGGGGTCGATTTCCTGGACGAGGTCGAAGGCCAATACCTTGTGCGGCACGGTCAGGTTGAGGCCATGCAGGCCTTCGGCGTGGAGCTGCGCCAGGGCGCGGGGGAGATCCTGCGGCGGGATATCGAACCGGAAATATTTCCAAGTGACATAATCGTGCTCCTGCCGGGCCATTGCCGCGAGGGCGGCGTTGTGCATGGCCGGGCTCACCGAATGGTTGATCGGGTGGCCGAGCACGGCGAGCGCGGTGCCGGAATGCGACCACAAGGGCAGGTGGTCGAGAGTCAGGACGGTATTCGCGGACAGTTCGGTCATGGACTTGGGGGCCAGATGAACCGAAATCCCGGCCGGGCACCAACCCGATTTTTCAAGGCTGCGCGTGGCGTTCGTGCGTGGACTCGAACTCGGCGACGAAGTCGGCGAACAGGCTCGCGTTGCCGGGCTGGTTCGCGGCGGTGTAATGGAGGACCAGATTGCGGCAGCACCGGCAAAGCACCTCGCGCACCGGTGTCGGGGCCAGGTCGGCGACGGAAGGATGGGCGTCGTTTTTTCGCAGCAGGTTGAAAACCTCGCCCGCAGTCAGGAAGATGCCGGCATTGAAGGGATCGATGAAAAACGGGACACCTTCGTCGTAGCAGCCCACCAGAAAATGTCCCGGGAGGGCGACGGCCTCGAGCTGTAGGCCGAGGCGATCCGCCACGAGCAGATAGACGATGGAGAGGGAAATCGGCAGGCCCTTGCCGCGGGCGAGCACCTGGTCGAGGAAACTGTTTTGCGGGTCGGTATAGTCCTCGGTGTTGCCGTGCAGACCGCACTCATGGAACAGCACGCGGTTGATGAGCCGGCATTTTTCCCGGGTCGTGGCCGGCTCGGCGATGAGTTCGCGGCAGCGGGCCGCCATGCCGTCGAGCCGGGCGCAGCAGGCACCGACGTCGAGGTCGGGGTTGACGGTGCGGCTGAGCAGCAGGGCGCCGGATTCCAGTTCGTAGTTGAGCGATTGGATGAACCGGCGGAATTCGCCCACCGTGTCGGAAAAATTCAGCTCGTGCAGATACCAAGCGGCGTGCCGGGCGACGACCCGGTTCGTCTGCCGCGCCAGATCGCGAAGGAGATCGACGCTCTCCCGGCCGTGCCGGGCGAATTCCGCCAGCAGCGCCTGCCGGACCGCGGGGGAAGCATCGTCCAGCAACTCCGTCAGAGCTTGGCGCTGCGCGGGCGTGAATTTTTTTGCTTCCACGGAAGAGCAGCCAAGGTGCTTTCCCGGGCAGGGCAACGGGGAAAGTTTTTCCCGGAAAAAGATTTTGCTGGAACTTTCGGGACTAACCGCGCGACCCATAGAGGGCGCTGCCCACCCGCACCAGCGTGCTGCCCTCCGCGATGGCCTGCTCGAGGTCGCCGCTCATGCCCATGGACAATTCGCGCAGGGGAACGCCAGAACGCACGGCCAGTTCATCGCGGATGCACCGCAGGTTGGCGAACGTGCGCTGCGCGACCGCGGGATCAGGCGACAGCGGGGCGATCGTCATCAGGCCGTCGACCTGAAGGTGCGGCAAAGTCAGGGCGTGCTCCAGCAATCGCGGCGCATCGGCGGGCTCGGCGCCGAATTTGGCCGGATCGTTGCCGGCGTTGATTTGCAGCAGCACCGGCAGTTTTTTGCCGAGGCCGGCGGCGGCCCGATCCAAGGCCGTCAAAAGTTTTTCGCTGTCGACGCTTTGAATGCGGTCGAAGTGCAGGACCGCCAGCTTGGCCTTGTTGGACTGCAGGTGGCCGATGAGTTCCCAGCGTAGGGCGGAGGTGGCCAACGCCGCGCGTTTCTCGACCGCTTCCTGCACCCGGTTCTCGCCCACCGAGCCCAAGCCGTAGCGGAGCGCATAATCTGCCGCTGCCGGCGGATGGGTCTTCGTCACGGGCAGTAGTGTTACTTCTGCGGGGTCTCTACCCCCGGCCCGACAGAGTTCGGAAATCCGCTGGAGTAATGCGTCGGCCCGCTCGCGGAAAATGTTGTATTCAATAAACATCTCGAAGTTATGCTTTTAGTGTGGCCTGCCGATAAGCAATTATTATGGTGCGTTCAGTAATAACGAAGCATGCAAATTGAAAACTTCAAAATCTTTGCCGATCTGGTGGAAACGAAAAGTTTCTCCAAGGCGGCCAAGTTGAACGGCATCACCCAATCCGCGGTCAGTCAGCAGGCGCGTTCCATGGAGCGGAATTTCAAGGCCCTGATGGTGGACCGCAGCCAGAAGCAGTTCAACCTGACCCGGGAAGGTCAGAGGATCTACGAGGCGGCAAAGGAGATCCTGCATGTTTATGAAAAGCTGGAAAGCGAATTGCAGGAGATGAAGAAGGTCATCAGCGGCACCATCCGCATCTCGACCATCTATTCCATCGGCCTGCACGAGCTGCCGCCCTACATCAAGAAGTTCCTGCACGACTATCCCTCCGTCAACGTCCGGGTCGAATACCGGCGCTCCAACCTGGTCTACGAGGACATCCTCCACAACTCCGTCGATTTCGGCCTGGTCGCCTTCCCGCAGAAAATCCGGCAAATCGAGATGATTCCTTTCCGCAACGACCGACTGGTGCTCATCGCCCACCCGAACCATCCGCTGGCCAAGGCGGCGGACGTGGACATGAAGGCGCTCGCCGAACACAAATTCATCGGCTTCGATCCCGACATTCCGACCCGCAAGGCCGTTGACCAGATCTTCCGCGACTACAAGCTCGAGATCACGCCGGTGATGGAATTCGACAACATTGAGACCGTGAAGCGCGCGGTGGAAATCGACCACGGCATCGCCATCGTTCCCCAGGCCACCGTCGCCCAGGAAGTCCAGCAAGGCACGTTGGTGACGATCATGTTCAAGGGAAAGGAATTCACCCGGCCGCTGGCCATCCTGCACCGCAAGGGTCGCGTGCTGACGCCGGCGATGAAAAAATTCATCGATATCCTGGGCATCGATCCGATCGAAGACGTGCCCAGCGTCTGATTTCTGACGGCGGGTTCCGTTTTCCTGGAACAAGAACGGGTTTGGTGTCTCCCACTGCTACAATCCAACCATGACACGTTTTCGCACCCTTTCGCTCTTTGGCGCCGCTCTCGCTCTCGCGGTCGGCGCGATGCTTTTTCAAGGCAACCGTCTGCAGGCCGAGGACACCGCAACGACAGCCCAGCAGGCCCCGGCGTGGAACCTCAAGGATCTCGACGGTCACGACGTCAGCTCGGCGCAGTTCAAGGGCAAGGTGCTGGTCGTGGATTTCTGGGCGACCTGGTGCGGGCCATGCGTGTCCGAGATTCCCGGCTACATCGAGTTGCAGAAAAAATACGGCAAGGACGGCCTGGTGATCGTCGGCGTCTCGCTCGACCGGAAGAGTCCGCAATACGTGCAAAAATTCGCCCAGGACCACGGCATGAACTACACCATCGTCATGGGTGACGACGCCGTGGTCGACGCCTTCGGTGGTTTCGACGCCATTCCCACCACATTTCTGATCAACCGCAGCGGCCGCATCGTGCACAAGAAGACCGGAGCCATGCCGCCGGCGGAGTATGAGGAGCTGGTCAAGCAGGCCTTGCGTTGATCCGCGGCCGGTCGATTTTGATTGAAGCCGGACCCCAGGGTCCGGCTTTTTGTTGCCCGCCCCGATGAAATTCCAACCCAGTCTGCTTCTGCCGCTGGCCTGCGCGCTGATTTATGTGATCGCCGCCCTCGCGGTGAAACGGGCCTCGGCCTTCGGGGTCGGCGTCTGGCGCACGAGCTTTCTGTCCAACTGGGCGATCGCGCTGATCTTTCTGCCCGTGTGGATCTGGCACGGCGCGCTATTTCCGCATCTGGCCGACTACTGGCGGCCGGCGATCACGGCGCTGCTGTTTTTCGGCGGCCAGGCGTTCACGTTCCTGGCGTTGAGTCGCGGCGATGTGTCGGTGACCACGCCGGTGATGGGCACGAAGGTCATTTTGGTGGCCCTGTTCAGCAGTCTGCTCCGGGTGGGCGTGGTGCCGTTGCGGTGGTGGATCGCGGCGGCGCTCAGCACGCTGGCCATCGCCTTGCTGCATTTCGGCGAAGGGGCGCGGCGGCGCAATGTCGGCGAGACCGTCTTCCTGGCGTTTTGCAGCGCTACGTCCTTCAGCCTCGGTGATGTCCTGCTGCAAAAATGGCTCCCGATTTGGGGCATGAACAACTACCTGCCGCCGATGTTCCTCATCGTCGGTTTGCTGTCGTTCGCCTACGTCCCGTTCTTCTCGGCACCGCTGCGGGCGTTGAACGCCGCCGCCTGGCGGTGGGTGGCGCCCGGCGCCGTGCTGATGGCGCTCAACAACGCCGGCGTGGTGCTCGCGCTGGTGCTCGTGGGCAGTGCGACGGTCGTGAACATCATCTACAGCGTGCGCGGGTTGTTCAGTGTGCTGGTCGTGTGGACCATCGGCCACTGGTTCGCGAGTGAGGAGAAACATCTGGGCGGCTCCATCCTGCGCCTGCGTTTCGTCGGCGCGACGCTGATGGTGGCGGCCATCGTGCTGGTCCTGGTTTAGTCCGTCCAACGCCGCGCTCCGGCTTGCCTCGGACCGGGCTTGGGTAAGTTTGGCGGCATGAACTCCCAGCCGCCTCCCCGCCTCGAGGGCATCGTAGAATCGGTTCTCTATGTCGACGACCTGCCACGTGCCGTGGCGTTCTACCGCGACGTTCTCGGGCTCGAGCCGATGACCGGCGATGCGGCCCGGTTCCAATCATTCCGGGTTTGCGACCGGCAGGTGCTGCTGTTGTTCAAGCGCGGCGGCACGCTCCAGCCCACAGCCGTGCCGGGTGGAATCATTCCGCCGCACGACGGTGCGGGTCCGCACCACCTCGGCTTTGCCATCGCGCCCGAAGCCTACGAACGCTGGATCGGCCGGCTGGGCGATTCCGGCATCCGGATCGAGAGCGAAACAAAATGGGAACGCGGCGGCCGCAGTCTCTACTTCCGCGACCCGGACGGACATCTGGTCGAGCTGATCACGCCGGGCATCTGGCCGAATTACTGATTGCGAGACGGAACAAGCTGTCGGGTGGGCCGGAGGCGGCTTACGTTTCGGAATCCGCGGCCGTGACAGTCGGCCGGGCGTCGGTGACGAGTTCGCCAACATTTTTGTGGATGGCGGGACCGTCGGCCTTCTTCAATTGGGCGGCGGCGGTCGGGGTGTTGACCGTGGCGATGGCGATGGCGGCGGCGGTCGGCACGACCTTGCGGAGCGTGGTGATCTCGTGCTGCACGGTCGACATGGAGAAACGGGCGACGGTGTCGTGGTGGGCGTTCTGCGCGGCCTCGTCGTAGATGGACTGGGGCACGGGTTTGAGCCCCCAGATGAAACCGGTCCAGGAGAGCAGCTTCAGGCCGTAGTAGGTGGGATCGATTTCCCACCAATAAAAACCGTTGCGGGTGGCGGATTGATAGCGGTGGTGGTTATTGTGCCAGCCTTCGCCGAGGCACACGAGGGCGAGGATGAAACTGTTGCGGGAATCGTCTGTGGTGTGGAAGCGGCGTTTGCCCCACAGGTGGGTAAAGGAGTTGATCGACGCGGTTCCGTGGAAGAGCGCGGTGGTGCTGATGAAGAAGCCCCAGACGAGCAGCTGCGCTCCGTTGGTGCCGAGGCCGGGCGCGGCGGTCTCGAGGGAGGAGCCGAGCAGGAAAAGACTGGTCGCAAAGAGGACGGGGACGACGATATCGAAACGGTTTAGCCAGACGAGCTCGGGGTATTTGGCCAGGTCCTTGACCTTGGAGTAGTCGGTGGGGAAGTTGCGCTTGCTGGTGATCCAGCCGATGTGCGACCACCAAAAGCCGTGCACGTGTGGCGAGTGGGCGTCCTCGGGTTCATCGGAGTGCTGGTGATGATGGCGATGGTGGTAAGCCCACCAGAGCGCGCCGCGCTGCACCGTGGTGCCGGTCCAGAGGGCGAGCAGGAACTGGCCAAAACGGGAGGTGCTGTAGGTCTTGTGGGAAAAATAGCGGTGAAAGATCCCGGTGACCGCGAACATGCGGATGAAATAGAGCGCGACCGCCAGCCACACGGCGAACCAGCTCCAGCCGACCCAGATGACGGCGAGACAGCCGAGATGCAGGATGGCGAACGGGATGCAGCGGACGAGATTCACGCCGTCGGGTTGAGCGCGGATGACTTCGGGCGACTCAGTCGAGTAGTCGGAATCGATCCATTGGAACAAGGAGCCGACGATGCGGCGGAAGGAGCTGTTCTTGGTTAACACGAGGGTCGGGAGGGAAGGAGGGCGGGCAGGGAAACTATGGGCCAAGGTCGGTGCAAGCGGTTTCCCAAGGGGAAATCCAGCAAGACACAAGCAACCCGCATGCCGTGGGAGATCGGGCGAAGCCTAAGCCCGGTAAATACCGGGCGGACGTTGCAGATACGCGATCGTCACTCGGGGTCAGTGGCCACGAGCAAGGAAAGGAGAGCGAGAATGATTACAGGAAAGAGCATGGCTTGGTGTTGGTGCCACAGGGTCAGTGTGGCGGGAGGCGGGAATGTTCCCCACATCTCCATTACGCCCGGGGGCGCAGGAAAGTTGCGGGAAACTTCCGGCCGGTGAGGGTGTGGTCAGCACCTTTACCGGTTGGCAGCAAGAGATGCATATTTCTCGTCAGGGCAAGCCGGGCGCAAAAAAAAGCGGCTGAAGCAATAAGCCTCAGCCGCAGAATAAGAAATGCTACAAATCAGCTGGAACGGCTCGTCGTCGACGGATCGATCGGCTGCGGCTGCGTGGTCTGCTGCTGCTGTTGCTGTTGCTGCTGCTGCTGCGGGGCCTGTGGGGTTGGCGGGGCTGGCGGGGTCGGGGTGATGGTGGAGACGACGGTGATGACGGTCTGCGCGTTGCTAGCGGCCTGGGCGGCGGCGGCCTGTCCTGTTGAAGCATTCGCCGTGGATTGGGCTTGGACCGTTTCAGTGCTGGTATTGGTTGCCGTGGCCACGGCGGCTACGATTTCAGTCGATGACGCGGGCGCGGTGGCCGACACGGCGGCGGTCACGGCACCGGCTTGGCTGGGCGCGGCAGTCGACACCGACGCGGCGACCGCAGCGGCTTGACTGGGGACCACGGTCACAACCGAGGCGGCGATCACGGCGGCTTGCGCGGGAGCGGCGGTGGTGACGGCCGCGGCGACGGCCGCGGCTTGGGCCGGAACGATGGCGGCAACAGTCGCCGCGATGGTCGCCGCCGCAGCGGGATTGGCGGTGGTGGCGGCACTCGCGATCAGTGTCGCCAAAGTGGGATTATCCGCCACGAGTTGGGCCAGGGCTCTGTCGTCGCCGGACTGGGCGGCGGTCGCGACCTGCGCGGCCATCTCGGCCGAAAGGGCCGGGGCTGGGTCTTGGGCCCAAGAAGCGAGGGTGCTGCCGAGGAAGAGCGACGCGGCAAAAATGACGGTCGCGAGAGTGGAACGACGTGGGATGTTGGTATTCATAGGCGTGATGGGTTATGGAAGACGTTGCGGCCCATTGCTGCGGGGAGACGGCGCATGTTTTTCGAATGACGAAAGATGTCAATCGCCAGTTGGAAGCATTAGCAGAAAGGATAATAAACCTGACGGAAGATTAGTGCAGCATTCGTGCCGGCCGGCGGGCAATTCGTTCATTCTCCATGGATAACCGAGCCCGGGCTTTTCTTTTGACCCGGCTTGAGTGCTGCGGGCATCCTCCACCGGTGCACGACACGGCATCCAATCCGGAGCAGGCGACGGCGGGCGCGGTTGATCCGCAATCCGTCTACGCAAAGTTCGAAACCGAACTCCAGGTGCGGCCGGACGACATCGACATGTATCAGCATGTGCACAGCAGCCGCTACATGGACTATGTGCTCGCGGCCCGTTTCGACCAGATGGAGCGTTGCTACAAGATGCCGATGACCGAATTTCAAAAACTGGGCTACGGCTGGTTCATGGCCGCGGCACAGATGAATTTCCGTCGGTCCCTCGAACTGGGCGATCGCTTCATTGTCCGCACTTGGATCGAAAAATTCACTCTCATCGGCGTGAAGGTGCAGTTCCAAATCGAACGCCTTCCCGATCACGTGCTCAGCTGCGACGGCTCCTTCGATTATGTGATGATCTCCACCGCGACCGCACGCCCGGTGCGCCTGCCCGCCGAGATTCGCGCGAAATATGCGATTTAAGCCGTCATCCCGACCGCCCCAAACAACGGAACGGCAACCGGTTGGCCGGAGGCGACGGAGAATTCACTTGCGTTGCGGTCTCAGCTGAGCGTTCTTACGCCCCTCGTTAGAGATAGCGTTTAGATGACAGGATCTGGTGAGTCGTTGGCTGAGCATTGGCTCAAGTGATGATTTCGAAACCCATAGTGGGAACGGACTGGCAGATAGCGAAGGATCTACGAATTATCACATGAGCAATTCCAAACTCTACGTTGGAAATCTATCGTTCAACACCACCGAAGGCGAGCTCCGCTCCCACTTCGAGCAGTTCGGTTCCGTTACCGACACCTATGTCGCCATGGACAAGATGACCGGCCGCCCCCGCGGTTTCGCGTTCGTCACCATGGGCACGCCTGATGAGGCCAAGCTCGCCATCGAGAAGACCAATGGGGTCGAGCTCGGCGGTCGCGCCCTCCAGGTCAACGAGGCCCGTCCGAAGGAAGAGCGCCCGGGTGGCGGCTTCGGCGGCGGCGGTCGCGGTGGCTTCGGCGGTGAACGTCGTGGCTTCGGCGGCGGCGGTGGCGGTCGCGGTGGTCGCGGCGGCTACGGCGGCGGCGGCGGTGGTGGTGGCGGTCGCTACTAATCAACCGTTCGCACTCGCGAACCAACTTTCAAGGCGGAGCCCAAGCGGCTCCGCCTTTTTTATTTCCATTACGGGCCCCGTGCCCAGCATCCCCGCGCATGACCCCTTCCGTCGCGGCAGTGAAAAAGCACCTGGCCAAATTGTCGGCCTGCACGACCTGCCCGCGGATGCACCGGCCGGCGGTGGTTGGCCGGCCGGCGGCCAGCCGCATCATTCTCATCGGCCAGGCTCCGGGCGACAAGGAGCCGAAGCTTGGCCGGCCCTTCGCATGGACCGCGGGCAAGACGCTTTTCAAGTGGTTCAACGAAGCCCTTGGCTGGAGCGAGGACGAGACGCGCGATCGCGTTTACTTTGCCGCAGTCTGCCGGTGCTTTCCCGGCAAGAAGGAAACGGGCGGCGATCGCGTGCCCGACGATGACGAGATCGCCCATTGCTCGCGCTGGCTCGCGGCGGAGTTCGAGCTTTTGCGTCCGCAACTCGTGCTGCCCGTCGGCAAGCTCGCCATCACGCAACTGCTACCCGCGGCGCCGCTGAACGATCTCATCGGCCGCAGCTTTCGCATCGATTACCACGGCCACGTCGCCGACTGCATCCCTTTGCCGCATCCGTCGGGCGCCTCCCCGTGGCACCGCATGGAACCAGGCAAGACGCTCTTGCGTCAGGCGCTGGCTCAAATTGCCGCGCATCCGGCGATAAAAGGCTGAAAATGTCCGCCGGCGAGACCGTCGCCCACCAACGCCTCAAGACGCTCGCGATTCGCTGGGCGGTGGAAGCGGATTTTTCCATCTGCACAGCGGAAGTGCGTATTCCGCATTCGTCTTTCCGCGCCGATGTGGCCGGCTACGCGCACGGAGCCAGACAACGACCGGTCCGCACCGCCATTTTCGAGTGCAAGCAGGCGCGGTCCGATCTGCTCAAGGATTCGCGGGAGGAGGAAAGCACCCGGGAAAGCCTGGCCGGTCTGCTGGCGCGCCGGGCGAAGCTGGAGCAGATGATCGCGGAACACCGGCCCGATCTCCGTCGGGGCGACAGCCTCTTTCCCGAATTTGACTCGATCGACTTCGGTGCGTTGCGCCACGAGACCTATGCCGCCGTCATTGACGAAATCGCGGCCCACCAACGCCGGCTTTTGCACGGGATCAAATTCGACCGGCTTCGCCGCTATGCCGCCGCCGATTTCCTCTATTTGGTCGTGGAAGACGGCATTTTCGCCGCGGCGGAGATTCCCGCCGGTTGGGGACTGCTCGTGCGCCACGACGACCAGCTCAAACTCGAACGTCCACCCCTGCAGCTTAATCC